>Ga0105356_10003384_pt1 | contig 15700 bp, 16 predicted proteins | sample GOMGulsemesocosm_3_FD_83502 | JGI IMG/M metagenome (GOLD analysis project Ga0105356, IMG submission 83502) | Methane-oxidizing microbial communities from mesocosms in the Gulf of Mexico - GOM9D Gulf of Mexico | ecosystem: Environmental > Aquatic > Marine > Cold seeps | place: Gulf of Mexico...
GCCACCTACATAGAAAAGCCCGAATACATTAATTTGTGTCCGGGCTTTTTGCTTTTTACGCGCTGTCAAAGCAACGGTTTATTACATCGCCTTGGCCTAGGGTTCAAATCCCTATCTCTCCGCCACTTATTTAAAACAGATAAGCCGTTAATTTTTAATAGAAATTATCGGCTTTTTTGTGCCTCAAGAAAATCAAGCTAATCCAACTAAGGATTGACTGAGACAATGTACCTATTTCGCGCTACCTATTACTATGGCTTAAATCTGCCCCTAAAATTCTTTAAAGGAATGCTACTATTAGGCGACAATACATTTGCCGCATCTTTTGTGTTAGTTGTATCTTTTTAGTTGCTTATTATGTTAGCGCGTAAAGTGAGATAGAATTGTCAGTAATTTACTGCTTATTGATGCTAAATGACAATGAAAAATATGCATGGTCACAAATGTAATTGAACATTTTCATATTTTTGTAACAGCTTTAACTTCACGATGGTTTAACAATATGACATTCCAATTTTCCCGTAAAATAATTCTGCTCTTTGGTCTTTTTGTTACGTCATGTGGAGGTAATGATGCTGATGCTGTTTCTAAAGACATGACGTCGGTTGTATTGCCAATATCTCCAAATGACACGGAGTTTTTAACTCATCTTGATCAAAGAGAAAAACTCACTATGTTGTATCCAAAAGAGTGGAGTCGGCATAGTTATTACTATTTATCAGACGACAATCTTCTTGCTGTTTTCATTGAACCATCACGGCAAGAGCGTTTTAAATAAAACGCCGATAATGACAAGGGTATCGGTATATGTGAAGTAAACCGTATTTTTCATGGACGAAAAATTGAGCGTATATGGATATATTCACAGCGAGTTTACGTAATATGTGCCGATATCTAAATTATAATGCGCTTGCCCTGATTGAACCATCAGAAACTAATACAGATATTTTGAAAGAAAAACTTTTTCTGTTAAAAGGGGATCTAATTTCTCAATTTTCAAAAAAATATATTAGAGAAATTAAGAATGTTTCAACGAAATCTGTTCAAATATCAGGAGCTGAGGGAGTAAAAACAATATATGAAGCCTCGACACTAGATGATAATTTTATCGCTCCGAAGTCCACCCCGTTGTAAGCGGTCATCCTAGGGCGTTCTTTCCCTAATCGGCTAGCTCTGAGATCATCGGATTTTGCCCGAACTTATCTTTCCATAACCTCGGGGTTAATTCATGAACATCTTTGGCGGGGTGGATGGCTACGCGTTGCAGTACGTCAACCAGGTATACGTAAGGATTAATACCCTGCATTTTACACGTTACGATAAGGCTTTGGATGATGCCAACATATTTTGCGCCGACTTCAGTCCAACAGAACATCCAATTTTTCTTACCCATCGGGATGACACGCAGCCCACGTTCTAGTGCATTCGTATCCATTGGCACATCGGGGTTGCCTAAGAATACGCGCAACGATTTCTCGCGATTCATCATATAATTGAGCGCCTGTGATAATTTATCTTTAGGTAAAATATCCGTCCGCTGGCATTGGGACTTGCACCACGCAAAGAATTCATTAACAACCGGTAAGCTGTGTTCTTTGCGGTAGGTTAATACCTTATCACGGGTGAAATTGTTCTCACGCATGTGTTTTTCATGTTTGTATAATGTGGCGATTAACGCTAATGCCTCTTTAGCAGCGTCATCATAGGGCTCGGCTTTAATAAAATAACGCCGCCCATGTACTCAACATTGCGCATGCTCGATGTTCTGCTCCATCGCGTATCGCTCATATACCTTATAACCGTCAGTCACTAACGTGCCATCAAAGTCTTTGAGTAAATCACACACGACTTTTTTACCCCGTGAGGGAGAAAATGCAAAACATATCTCATCTTTATCACCCAAAATGGGCCAGTAGTAACCTTGGTGCAGCTTGCCTTTTTTCTTCTGGCCCGCTTTAACGGGCGTTTCATCCATCGCCAATACGCGAGATTCAATAGCGCTATCCCACTGGGCATCAAAAATAGGAACGAGCAACTCAATGCTGCGTTGGGTTAAGTTTGCTAACGTTGAACGCGCTAAGGTAATACCGTTTAGCGTCAGTTTTTGGTGTTGACGATAAAGCGGTTGGTGATATAAAAACTTATCGATCAACATACCGGCTATAAAACTGACATCGGCTAAGCTTTTATTAAAGAGTCCAGTGGGTGCGCCATAGGTGGTGATATCACCGCTGCCTTTACGCTTAACCACCGGTTGGATATACTTTAAGACCACATAACTTGCTGGGCGCTGCGCTAAACGGCACGTGATTTTTTCATCAATCACGACGTACTGCGCTTTGTCGTCACCTTCAAGCTCAGGGGCGCTCATGTGAATTTCTTTGACTGGGACGGTGTCGTCAAAGCGTAAACCGGCATCATTCACCGAGTTGCCCCGGTTTTTAGGCCCCTTAATACGATCGTAAGTGATGGTTTCTTTTTCCGGTTCAACTGGTGGTAGCGGTTGATCATTTAGCAACGATAATTGGTCAGGGTCTTGTTCAACACGGCGTTCACTCTTTTGGCCAAACAGCTGTTGCTTGAACCACTCAAGTTGACTTTGTAATTGTTGAAGTTGCACAGAAAACTGGTCTTGTTTTTCCAAGACGAGAGCCGTGTCGGCGACTGCCATTTTCTTTGCTTTTTCTAAATAATTCATGCTGTTATTATATCAAAAAACATCTAAAAGGCGACATTTTAGGTGATTTTTTAACCACTCATTAACGCGTGTAACGCCGCCTTTTAATGCTTTGCTTTACGTCAATCCCATCAATTAATAGCATCAACTCAGTGAGGGTTAATTGCCCCGATGATAATTGAGAAAAAGTGCATTGCTCTAGGCGTTTTGCCCATAAGCAATAACCGCCTGGTGCAAAGAAGAGTATTTTCGTCATCGTTCGCCTGCGGTTAACAAACACGAACCAATCACCACTTATCGGGTTTTGTTTCATCACGGATTTGACCATCGCACTTAAACCATCGAATGATTTGCGCATATCGGTCGCTTGAGTACATAACCAAATCCGTGGCTCAGTCGATAGATTTAACATGGTCTGCTAAGCCGTAAAATAATGCCATGACCGAGCTCAAGTTCGATATCCCACTGCGCGACAACGGTGATATTTTCGGCACAGTTTGTACTGGGACAAACAACGGAACGGAGTTGATGCCATCACTATTTAATTTATGGCGCCATTTATAAAACGATGACGTACCAATTCCCAAGGTTTTACAATAGGCTTCGACGCTAAGGGATTGCTCGTGATATTGTTCAACGATGGCGTACCATTGCTGAACAGAGCGGTGTTTGTTAACTCGCGATAATGTTTTCTTCATGTCTGCTCCAACTGGATAAATTGAAGTCAGGATAGTCGGTTGGTGAGATTATACTAGAACGCCCTTGAATGACCGCTTACGAAGGCTGGTATATTAATAGAGATACCTTTAAATGATAACTATTAACCTGAAGTCACACGTGATAGGTTGATTTATACACGGAAAATAGCGTTATTTGCCGTGCATATACCACTTATATAAAAATGTCGCTGATTTTAACGAGTTATGAAGGACTTTTTTGGCTCTAGTAAATGAGTCGGTTGCTAATTATTAAAAGTGAGGATAATGACGCATAATTCCCGCCTTAATGTGGCCTGTCATGCGTTTAGATAGATTTGTTTGTAAAAGCACTAAGTTAACAAAAAGTGAAGCGACTCAGCTAATAAATGAGGGGAGGGTATTAGTCAATGGTGATAGTGTGATTAATGAGGCGATTCAGGTTCATGAAAACAATACCATAACGCTAAACGATAAGTGGCTCAAACCTCGCGCTTTCCGCTACATTCTAATGGATAAGCCTGCGAACACCATCAGTTCGAATACAGATGAGTTTTATCCTTCCCTATTTAACGCCATAGATGTAGAAAATGTGTCTGAGCTACATATAGCTGGTCGTTTGGATGCCGATACTACGGGTTTAGTGCTGATAACTGATGATGGGCGCTGGTCGTATAATATTACCAAGCCGACTAAGCACTGTGAAAAAGTTTATCGAGTCAGCTTATCCCGCCCCGTTGCTGATAATGTCGTCTGCAAGTTCGTGCAGGGCATTAAATTACAAGGCGAAACGCAATTAACGTTACCCGCGAAATTAACGATTGTCAGCCCGAAAGAGGTACTTTTAACGATAACTGAGGGCAAATTCATCAGGTTAAACGTATGTTTTCGGCTGTTGGAAATCGTGTTGTTGCACTACATCGTGAAAGAATTGGCCCACTATCGTTAGATGTTGACGTTGGCCAATGGCGTCACCTAGCCCCTGAGGAAGTGTGTTCATTCGCCAATTGACATTGTTAATCAATGAGAGTCACGCTGCTAACGTCTGATATCATCAGCCGCTAGCTATCCAAGAAGTCTATTTTAATGTCACAAAATTGGTGTTTTGATTTGCGTTTGGCTGCTCAATCGCTACAATTGCCGCTAATTGAAGTGGGAGAGACGACAGATGAACAGAAAACGTAAAATTAATGCTATTTTGAAGAAAAAAGTAAAAAAGATGAACGCTAAAAAGCATCACGACAATAAGCCAAAATACATCTCAAAAGCAGAGCGCGCTAAGCTTGAACTCGCCGAGAAAGACAACAACACCATGCCTACAGATGTTGATGTTACAGTGAGTTAAGGGTGCACAAGATATCATTATCTGGACACTAGCTTCTTTATCGTGGAAAAGGCCGTTAGTCTTTTTAGTAACGGCCTGTTCATATCTTCATAAAATAAGGATATAGCCAGATGAACAGCGTTGACACCTATCTCGGTTCCATTCTAATCGCGCCATCTAAGCGAATAACATCACCATTCAAGTAGCTGTTACTAATGATATGCGCGGCTAAATCTGCGTATTCACTAGGCTCGCCAAAGCGTTTCGGGCTTTGGACCATCTTAATTAATGGGTCGCGGATCTCATCGCTCATGCCTTTCATCATCGGTGTATCAAAGATACCCGGCGCAATGGTCATCACGCGAATAGCCAGCGGTGCCAGATCACGCGCAATGGGCAGGGTCATACCAACCACACCGGCTTTGGACGCGCTATAAGCCGCTTGACCGACCTGTCCATCGAAGGCCGCAACTGAGGCTGTGTTGATGATCACGCCGCGTTCACCGTTTGCGTCTGGCTCGTTTTTGGCCATTTGCTGTGCAGCTAAGCGTAATACGTTAAACGTACCAATGAGATTGATATTAATGACGTTGACATATTTCTCTAACGCTAATGCGCCATTACGACCGACGGTCTTACCGCCGGGGGCGATACCAGCGCAATTGATACAGACGTCGATGGTGCCAAATGCTGCGACAGCTTGAGCAATCCCCGCCGCAACCGAAGCTTCATCGGTAACATCCACATTGGCGAAAATGGCATTGTCGCCTAATTCACTAGCGAGTGCGTTACCTGCTTGCTCATTGAGATCAAAGGCAACAATTTTTGCGCCCAGTGCTGCCAATTTTTGACAGGTGACCAAACCCAAACCCGACGCGCCTCCCGTAACTACGACCACTTTATTATTGATATCCATGTTATTTCCTCTCAAATTTTGTCTTAACAAATAGCTTAATTGATTTCTTTTAATAGCTCGCGTGCGATGATCACTCGCTGGATCTCGCTGGTGCCTTCATAAATGGAAGTCACCCGCACGTCTCGGCAATAGCGTTCAAGCGGGTATTCTTTGATGTAGCCTGCGCCGCCCATTAATTGCAATGCGGTGTAGCACACCTGATTGGCTTTTTCAGAAGCGAACAGTTTGGCCATCGATGCCTCTTTACCAAACGGTAAGGCTTTGTCTTTTTTATCGGCCGCATTCATCAGCAATAAATAGGATGCTTCAAGATCGGTATAGGCGTCAGCCATCATCCACTGGATTCCCTGAAAATCCGATATCTTTTGCCCAAATTGCTGACGCTCGTTAACGTATTCGCGAGCGTAATCTATTGCGGCCAAGCCGATGCCAAGTGCAATTGAGCCAACACCAATACGACCGCCGGCTAGTTCGGATACTGCCACTTTAAAGCCTTGGTTTAGCTCGCCCATTAAAGCCCCCTTGGGGATGCGACAGTCGTTAAACACCACTTCATTGGTGATTGAGGCTTTTTGCCCCATCTTGTCTTCCGCGGGCGAAACGGATAAGCCAGGCGCTGTTGATTCCACCAGAAAACACGAAATTCCTTTGCCACGCGGAGCCTGTGGGTCGGTTACGGCCCACACCACAAAAACCCCGGCGTATTCGCCGCTGGTAATAAATTGCTTGGCACCATTTAAGACCCATTCGTCACCGTCTAATATGGCTTTGGTCTTCATGCTTGATGGATCGGATCCCGCACCTGATTCGGTTAAGCAAAAACCGCCGGCGGCATATTCGCCGCTGCATAATTTAGGAAGATATTTATTTTTCTGGGTATCATTAGCGACCGACTGAATCACTTCACCGACCATATTGGTGACAGACATAGTGACGGCGGTCGACGCACAGGCGCGTGCTATTTCGGTCATCGCGAGGCTAAAGACTACGGTACCTGCCTCTGCGCCGCCATATTCGCCACGCACATTGAGCCCCATAAAACCAAGCTCCGCGAGCTTTTTTAGGTTGGAGAGGAACAGCGGACGGTCGCCTTGGCGGTCTAATTTCTCAGCGACCGGTGCCAGTTCTGCCTGAGCAAACTTAGCCGCCATGTCTTTGATCATCGCCTGATCTTCGGTTAATGATAAATCCATTGGAAAATCCCTACATAAATGAGTTCAATTGTTGCATTGAACCTACTATGGCTAATCTAATCTGTAATTTAAATGACAAAATGTTACCAATAACCTCACTAAACATTACACGTGTAGCGCAGACTGATGATAAAGTGAGGCTTTATTCTCAGCGATTTGATGGCGATGGCTAAGGTTGATCTACATTATTTTTATCGTGCGCTCGATTGTGCACAGCGCCAAGGGCGGCAACGTGATGACATACTTAACGAGTTAGGGATGACAATTACGCCCGAGCAGCGACATGTCGATGGCGAGCAAATGACTCAGTTGGTACAAGCTGTGTGGAGCAAACTCGATGATGAATTTCTTGGCTGCACGCCAGCGCCGTGCAAGAGCGGTGCATTCACTTTTATGGCTAAACACGTATTTGACTTCCCAACGCTCGGTAAAATGCTGCAACAGGGAAGTATTTTCTATAATTTGGTCACATCAGACATCCAAATGCGTGTGCTAAAGCGCGGCGACCAAGCTGAACTTGAATTTGTATTTAAAGAGTGCGACAAGGATCCTCAGCACTTCTTTCTAGAATTTTGGTTAATCATCTGGCATCGTTTCGCGAGCTGGCTTATCGATGTAAAAATACCATTAACTCAGGTTTGTTTTACACATGCCAAGCCTGACCATTGGCAAGAAGTTAAGCTTCTGTTCCCTTGTCGACATCACTACAATCGTCCGCGGGTGAAGATTTGTTTTGCGGCCAAGTACCTTGACTTAACAGGTGTGAGAACTCATGCGCAACTAACGCAATTTTTACGTCATTCGCCAGCGGATTTAATTACCATTCCGGGTAGTGAACAAAGTGTTAAGGCGACGATAAAGCAGGTATTGCTTAATCAGGATTGCGAATTATTCAGTTGCCCTAGTTTAGAGACTCTGGCTGGCGATCTAAACATTAGCGGCCAAACGTTACGGCGGAGACTCAAAGTAGAAGGCACCAGCTATCCTCAGATTAAGGATCAGATCCGCCGCGATCTGGCGATTGATTTTTTGTTGGATGGCAATAAGAACGTCAACCAAATTTCTGAGGCGCTAGGGTTTAGCGAACCGCGTTCTTTCACGCGGGCGTTTAAACAGTGGACGGGCATGACCCCGTCGCATTATGCTCAACAAAAGCGAGATAATTAGAGCGCTATTCTAAAGCCAAAGTGATCATTGCCGAGGCTTTCTTCATCAGAAAAACGGCCGCTAGTTTCAAGCGTTGCTTGATGATAGTTCCATGAACCGCCACGCCAAGCATGGGTAGTGGAGTCAGGATCGATGATCAGTGGTTCGGTGACGGCTGCGCTATCGTAAGGGAGATAACTATCTTCTATCCATTCCCATACATTGCCGCCCATATTATATCAACCATATGGGTTAGCTTTGCCGTTTTTTACATCGCGTACATGGTGAAGCGCCGGATGGCCGCCGCCTGATGCAAGATGGCATGAAGCACATGCCCATACTTTAGGCGTTTTACCGTATTGGATTATGGATGGCATTGGAATATGCTGGCTTGGGAACCAATCCGGGGCGCTAAATTTATTGTCTATCTGCGACTGCGTATAGCGCTTTGTGCTGTTTACTACGGTCTGTTGCTCAGGATTACGTAGCTCAACATTCGCGCCGCGCGCTGGCGTTGACCAAAGGGGGGCGTTGCCGATTATTGTGTCCGCCTGTGTCGCGGGCGCAATAAAGATCAATAGTATATATATATGTGGTATTTTATAAGGTTCATGACAATGCTCGTTATGTTTTTTGTTAGCATACGCTAGATAAGGCCTTAAATTTGTCAGTACGAACGCTCAACAACTTCAGCAGCACAGCGTGTGAATATGTAGTCGTCCTTGTTTTAACGCTAAGAGGGGAATAAATGTGTTAATGTTGCGGCACAAGGAATATTGTTTGAAGGAAAATCAATTAGATGGCAAAGATAGGGATAGCGCTGGGTAGTGGCTCGGCAAAAGGATGGGCTCACATTGGGGTATTCAAAGCCTTAGACGAATTGGGCATTAAACCTGATGTGGTGGCGGGTTGTTCGATCGGAGCCTTTGTTGGCGCAGCCTATGCGACGGGTAATTTGTCTAAACTCGAAGATTGGGTCAATGGCTTTTCCAATTGGGATGTGATGAGTCTGTTAGATATCAGCTGGCGCCGCGGTGGGCTTATCTCAGGTGAGAAAGTCTTTGAGCAGGCCAAATCGATGATCGGTGATATCGAAATCGAACGCTTAAATATTCCATTTACTGCGGTGGCAACAGATTTATATGGCGGTAGTGAAGTTTGGCTCAAGAAGGGCAGTCTGCAAGATGCGGTACGCGCCTCATGCTCAATTCCGGGCTTACTGTCCCCCAAATTGTTAAATGGACGCTATTTTATCGATGGCGCGGTGGTCAATCCTATTCCGGTAAATGTTTGTCGTGCGTTGGGGGCCGAAATTGTGATTGCGGTCGACTTATATGGCTACCCGGAAGTATTGTCTCTACCTACCGCCCCCCCAATTAACGAATCAGCGCTATCGATTGACGAAGAAGAGGGACATTTTAAGAGCTTAATCGGTCATTCCAAAGACGTTATTGGTGAGATTGCAAACAAGTTTATTAAAAACCAAGGGACGCAGCCCAATATGTTCGCGGTAATGAATACGGCTTTAGAAATCCTCGAATACAGGCAGAAAAAATCTCGCTTGGCAGGCGATCCCCCTGAGATTTTACTCCAACCACGCGTCGCTCATATCGGCTCGATGGACTTTAATCGCGCGCCGGAATGTATCGATGCTGGCATCAAGTCAGTACAAGATATTGCTCACTTGATTGAAAGTGAGATCTTGCGAGCCTCGTAAATTACCACTAGCTTATTAAAAACTGGATAATACGTTTTTAATACACGAACGAAAACAGTAGGGTATAGGCTCTCAATCCATAGGGGGCGAACTTATCAGCTGTCTAAACGTTAAGTTTTACCTCGAGTGCTTAACCTTTAATCGGATGAACCGCTTAATTACCTAATAAACGAGACAAAGCTAATAAATGGGTTCATACTCAATGACTCCATTTAATCGCTACAATGATTGACAAAATAGTTGTAACGTGATGAAAATAGTAATACTTTGAGCGAATTAGCTTTAATTGTGCTTAGTTTTTAGGAGCCACCCGTGATAAATGTTTTTTTAGTTGATGACCACGAATTAGTACGTACTGGTATTAAGCGTTTGCTTGAGGATGTACGTGGTATTAAGGTAGTCGGCGAAGCAGAGTCTGGCGAAAATGCCGTACAATGGTGTCGTAACAATGATACAGATATTGTATTGATGGATATGAACATGCCAGGGATCGGTGGAATAGAAGCAACTCGACGTATATTACGTCTCAATCCTGATGTCAAAGTGATAGTGATTAGTATCCATGGCGAAGAACCTTATCCGACGAAAGTAATGCAAGCGGGCGCAGCTGGTTACCTTACAAAAGGTGCGGCACCAATGGAAATGATCAACGCGATCCGCCAAGTAAAATCTGGGCAGCGTTATCTTTCCCCCGAAATTGCCCAACAGATGGCGTTAAGTAAGTTTAAGCCGAGTGAAGACAATCCATTTCAAGCGTTATCGGAACGTGAGTTGCAAATTATGATGATGATAACCTCTGGCCAAAGGGTCAATGATATCTCTGAACAATTAAGCCTTAGTCCTAAAACAGTGAACTCCTATCGTTATCGCTTATTTAGTAAGTTGGAAGTTAGTGGTGACGTTGAACTGACTCATTTGGCCATTCGCCATGGAATTTTAGATACCGAAAAGCTTTAACGAGCGATTATAGCCCTAGATGTTTGATCACCCATCCTTTCTTAAAAACGTCAGCAGCGATGCTGGCGTTTATCGTATGTTTGATGTCGATGACGTTGTTATCTATGTCGGCAAAGCGAAAAATTTAAAGAAACGCCTCGCCAGTTACTTTCGTGACAACATCACCAACGGTAAGACGCGGGTTCTCGTCAGCAAGATTGCCGACATTAAGGTCATTGTTACTGCGACAGAAACCGAAGCCTTAATTTTAGAAAATGATCTCATCAAGCATCACATGCCAAAATACAATGTGTTGCTGCGCGATGATAAGTCTTATCCGTTTATTTTTATCTCACAACACAAACATCCACGGATCACCACCCATCGCGGTGCTAAAAAGGCTAAGGGTCGTTATTTTGGCCCATACCCTAACAGCGGCGCCGTGCGGGAAAGCTTGCATTTGATGCAAAAAATATTTCCGATCCGTCAATGTGAAGATGCCTATTACCGCAATCGCTCACGCCCCTGCTTGCAATATCAACTAAAACGCTGCCTCGCGCCGTGTGTTAAAGGCAAGGTCAGCGACGATGACTATGATAATGAAGTCAAACTAGCGCAGCTATTCCTATCCGGTGATAGCAAACAAGTATTGGGCAAAGTCGTGGAGCAGATGGATAAAGCCAGTGCTTCGCTCAACTTTGAGTCGGCCGCTCGATACCGTGACCAACTCACCGCGCTCCGTAAGGTGCAAGAGCAGCAGTGGATAAACTCCGATCAAACCGATGTTGATGTGGTCGGGTTTTGTTATCAACATGGCATCGCCTGTTTCCATTTGCTATTTATTCGTAACGGCAAGGTGCTAGGTTCGCGTAGTTACTATCCTAAAATTCCTAAGCACACCGAAGAGTCTGAGCTATACAGCGCCTTTATTTTGCAGTTTTACCTTAACAGTAACGCTGGACGTCAAATCCCCCGACAAATTCTTCATAGTAACGGTGAACTCGACAATACTGCGATAGGCGAAGCATTGAGCCAAGAGGCGAAATATAAGGTGTCGCTGCACACTAATACTCGTGGAGAGCGCGCTAAACTGGTTGAAATGGCGCAACGTAACGCGCTGATAGGACTTGAGAGTAAGCTCGCGCAAAAGGGCACACAGCTCCAACGCGTAAGTGCCCTTGAGAAATCACTCGATAGCAATCAATCGATTAAGCGGATGGAGTGTTTCGATATCTCACACACCAGCGGCCAGCAGACGGTAGCCTCGTGCGTGGTGTTTGATCGTGAAGGGCCTGCCAAGGCACAATACCGTAAGTTCAATATCGAAGGTATCACCGGCGGTGATGATTACGCGGCGATGAATCAGGCACTGACGCGTCGCTTTGCCAATGTCAGTGATAGTGAATTGGTACCCGACATTCTATTTATTGATGGTGGCAAGGGACAGTTGACGGAAGCTGAATCCGTAATATCGATATACCAAGATAGTCTGCCTAAGATTCCCTTATTAGTCGGCGTCGCAAAAGGGGAGGGACGTAAAGCGGGTCTTGAAACACTGATGTTGGGCTATACCCGTGAAATTATCGATCTGGAGAACGACAATCCAGCGCTACATCTTATTCAGCATATTCGAGATGAGTCTCATCGTTTTGCTATCACTGGTCATCGTGCGCGCCGCGCCAAAGTAAAAAATACTTCTACCCTCGAAGGTATCGCAGGGGTCGGGCCTAAACGGCGTCAGGCTCTGATTAAGTACCTCGGTGGCATGCAGGGTTTAAAACAGGCCAGTAGCGATGAAATTTCTAAGGTGCCCGGCATTAGTTCTGAGTTAGCGCAAGTTATCTTCGACAGTTTAAAACAGTGATGACTGTTTTATCACCAATTACCTAGTAGAGCGGGTATCCGGTTTGTAATACTGCGCTCTTTAGGGCAACATAAGGGCACATTTAACTAGTTAGTTTGCCACGATGCCTTTAACCATTCCAAATATGTTAACCCTATTACGGGTTGTTTTAATTCCTGTTTTTCTCGCTTCATTCTTTGCGCCCACTGAGCATCGTTATCTTATTGCTGCCTTTATATTCTGGTTTGCCGCGGGTACCGATATTCTCGATGGCTATTTAGCACGAAAACTTAATCAAAGTACTAAGTTTGGTGCTTTCCTCGATCCGGTTGCCGATAAGGTCATGGTGTGTGGTGCGCTGGTATTGTTGAGCCAAGATTATAATAGCGTATGGATGACTGTCCCGGCAATTATCATGATCTCGCGCGAGATTATCATTAGCGCCCTACGAGAGTGGATGGCTGAATTGGGAAAACGTGGCATCGTTGCTGTTTCAATTTGGGGGAAACTCAAAGCCGCCGCTCAAATGTTAGCCATTATTGCGTTATTATCTCGCTACAATGAATTAGTTATTAATATAGGTTATGGATTATTAGCCGTTGCAACCGCCTTAACCATCTCTTCGATGATAAGTTATCTCTGGGCAGCAATCCATGCACTAAAAGAAGATACGTAAAATCTGACTGATTTTAGCGCAAATAGCGCTAAAGTTGTTCTTTTCGTTGGTTAATTGGGCAAGTGAAACAAAAAGATAAAAAACGTTGTTGACTCCCCTCAATAAATCATTAGAATGCGCTGCATCGGATGACAACAACGAACCACAAGAAACGTAGTTCACTAGTAGTTAAACGATGTAGTAAATTAAAGTGCGACTTTAGCTCAGCTGGTAGAGCGCGACCTTGCCAAGGTCGAGGTCATGAGTTCGAACCTCATAAGTCGCTCCATTCTTTAAGTGAAACGATAGTTCAAGGTCAGGTAGTTTAGTGCCTCGTAAGTCGCTCCACAATTTAAAGTATAAGTTTACTAGTAAGATATCGGCGGGTTGGCAGAGTGGCCATGCACCGGATTGCAAATCCGTTTACCTCGGTTCGACTCCGGGACCCGCCTCCATTATCTTGATAATGGTTATGATATCTAAAAACACTGTGTTGCCCGGGTGGTGGAATCGGTAGACACAGGGGATTTAAAATCCCCCGCCTTCGGGTGTGACGGTTCAAGTCCGTCTCCGGGCACCAACATAGTGTAATGCTAACGGCACCAGTCGTTAACATAAGAACAACCAAATGCGACTTTAGCTCAGCTGGTAGAGCGCGACCTTGCCAAGGTCGAGGTCACGAGTTCGAACCTCGTAAGTCGCTCCATTTTAAAATGCTCCTGTTATTTTAAATTGGCCACAGATTCGCAAATGCGAACATCCGTTGCCCGGGTGGTGGAATCGGTAGACACAGGGGATTTAAAATCCCCCGCCTTCGGGTGTGACGGTTCAAGTCCGTCTCCGGGCACCAACTTCTTTACTTATAACCTTAGATTAAAACCTCCAAGTTAAACCTTCTACATAGTATCCAACGTTCAATCTCCCCTTGCTTTTACATAATCTATATCTTTAAACACAGCCAGATTTTGTTCTTATTGAATTATTTTTCCTGCACAAAACAGGCTCACCAAGTTAACCAGATTGGGATAACACATCAAACGGCTCGTTACCACTTGTATAATTTGTGTTATGCGGGTCGTAGAAATTACGGTGTTGCATATTTTTGTTGACCAAGGATAATGTGATTTCTATCCTTCTTTTAATGTTGTCAGCAATGCGTCTAGATAGGTTTGTTTGTAAAAGTACCCAATTAAGTAAAAGTGAAGCCACTCAATTAATAAATGACGGTCAAGTCATCGTCAATGGCAATATTGTCATTAATGAAGCGACTCAGGTTCATGAAAATAATAAAATAACCCTCAATGACAAGCACCTTAAAACACGCGATTTTCGCTATATCTTGATACATAAACCGGCAAATACCATTAGCTCAAACGTCGATGAGGTTTATCCATCCCTATTTAATTATCTTGATGTTGATAAGGCATCTGAACTGCACATAGCAGGTCGTTTGGATGCAGACACAACGGGATTGGTGCTGATTACAGACGATGGGCGTTGGTCATTTAATATAACCCGACCGACCAATCGTTGTGACAAGGTTTACCGGGTCGGTTTATCTCGATCTATTACTGATGATGTCGCTTTAAGGTTTGCACAGGGGATAAAATTATCCGGCCAGCAGCAATTAACGTTGCCGGCTAAATTAGACGTTATCAGCGATAAGGAGGTACTTTTAACCATAAATGAGGGTAAATTCCACCAAGTTAAGCGGATGTTTGCTGCTGTTGGTAATCGCGTCGTTTCATTGCATCGCGAAAAAATTGGCAATATAACGCTTGATGTCGAAGTAGGGCAATGGAGAAATTTGACTGCGCAGGAAGTTCAATCGTTTCTAAAATGATCAAGAACACTCACTTAATGTAATTGGTATATACCCGTGAGCATTGGAAATTATCACGGGTATAACACATCCAAATGCTCGTTATAACTTGTAGAATTTGTTTTATACGCTCCGATGATCGTGTGAAATATATTTGAGTGAGAAAATAGCCCCTGCTGATTGATCGCTGATTTGTCTATCGGCTCTCGAGCTTTCATTGCAGCAGAGCGCCAAATAATAAAGGGAATTTCTTTTTGATACTTCGGTGCAAACGTATACGGCGTCCCATGTAGATACAAGCCATTTTCACCCAAGGACTCACCATGATCAGACACATATACCAACATGCTCGGGATATTGGTGAGCATATTAAGCTGACTAATCGCCTCATCAATAAAGTAATCGGTATATAAAATGGTATTATCATAAGCATTAATCAGAGATTGCTGGGTGCAGTCACTAAGCTGCTCTGAGCGGCACACCGGGGTAAATTTCTCGAACCGACTCGGGTATTTAGCATAATAACTCGGGCCATGGCTGCCCTTAGTGTGCAGTACGACAAAAATCTTATCTTTACTGGATGATTCTATTCGCTCGGCTAATCCCGTCAATAAATTTTCATCAAATTGACAACCATCCCCGTGACACTTTGACGCTAACTCAGCCCCTTTTTTATATTCATTGACGGCCATAGGCGGCTCGCCCCAATTATTTGTCCGCCAAATTACATCGGCTCCGATCCGACTTAAATAGTTGGGTAAAGGCTCATTATCGGC
>Ga0105356_10003387_pt1 | contig 15687 bp, 12 predicted proteins | sample GOMGulsemesocosm_3_FD_83502 | JGI IMG/M metagenome (GOLD analysis project Ga0105356, IMG submission 83502) | Methane-oxidizing microbial communities from mesocosms in the Gulf of Mexico - GOM9D Gulf of Mexico | ecosystem: Environmental > Aquatic > Marine > Cold seeps | place: Gulf of Mexico...
CACGCTATTTTCGAGCGCGACGGCAAGCACTTGTACTGTGAGGTGCCTATTAGCATTATCGATGCGTCTCTAGGCGGTGAGCTTGAAGTGCCAACCTTGGAGGGCCGGGTTAAGCTCAAGATACCCGAGGAAACCCAAACCGGAAAACTGTTTCGCCTGCGCGGCAAGGGTGTATCCCCTGTTCGCGGCGGCTCTACCGGCGATTTGCTGTGCCGGGTAGCGGTTGAAACCCCGGCTAATTTGACCAAGCATCAGCGCGAGTTGTTGAAGGAACTAAAAGAGTCCTTCGAAAAAGAGGGTAATCAATCACCGAAAAAAACCTCCTGGTTTGAAGGTGTGAAAAGCTTTTTTGACGATATGAAAATCTAACAGACCCGCCCCTGCTGCGGCTGCCCTCGGCAGCCGCAGATCTCCTAGTTCACCGCAGGTAACGACGATGACGATAAAAATTGCTGTAACCGGCGCCGCCGGCCGTATGGGTAAGATGCTGATCGAGGCAATTGCACTCAATAATGATGCCCAGTTGAGCGCCGCCATCGAGTGGTCTGGCAGCCCGGCTATTGGTGTCGACGCCGGTGAGTTGACGGGGCTGGGTAAAAATGGCGTTACCGTAGTCGCCGATATCAGCGCAGTGATTAACGACTTTGATGTATTGCTCGACTTTACCGTACCCGCCGCCACAGTTGCCAACGCCCAGGCCTGTGCCGCGGCCGGTAAAAAAATTGTTATTGGCACCACTGGTTGCAGCGAAGCCGAACAACAGCTTATCGATCACTGTGCCACCCAGACCGCCGCCTGTATGGCGACCAACTACAGCACCGGAGTCAACCTGTGTTTTAAATTACTGCGTGAGACTGCGGCGATTTTAGGTGACGACTACGATGTTGAAATTGTTGAAGCCCATCACCGGCACAAGGTCGACGCGCCCTCTGGTACCGCACTGAGTATGGGCGAGGCTGTGGCCCAGGGTTTGCAACGGAATTTGTCTGAGGTGGCAGTATACGGACGCGAAGGTATTGTAGGCGCCCGTACTGACAATGAAATTGGTTTTTCCGCAGTGCGTGGTGGCGATGTAGTGGGCGATCATACTGTGATGTTTTTAGCCGACGGCGAACGTGTTGAAATTTCTCACAAGGCCAGTTCTCGCATGAGCTTTGCCCGCGGTGCAGTGCGTGCAGCGGTGTGGTTGGCCGCGCGCGATACCGGCTTGTTCGATATGCAGGATGTGTTGGGGTTTAAATAAGTGCTTGGCAACGCCAGCGGTGACCGTTAGTCGCAGCGACGGTGGCATCACAGCCACCGAAGACCATTGCGCAATATCTAGAACAGCTCCACATCATCGGGGTTTACATTCTCGTCCGCCTTTACTGCCCGCGTCTTTTGCCGCCGATCGATGTTCCAGCTATCGGTACTGAGTTTAAATTTTTCCAGCTCGGTGGCGACTATTGTGACAATATTTTCGATGTCTTTTTTCGACACGGTGTGAATACGCGAACCCTCTAATACGTCGTTATTGAGCTCGGTTAAACCACTGGTGGCCTGGTGGGCCTGTTCAGCACTGGCCAGCTGCTCGCTGGCAGCGTTGTTAATCGATTGCGCCGATCGATTGATCGACTCAATGATGAGTACCAAATCCGACAGCTGCGCGTCCACTTGCTCGGCTTTTTCAGCGTTTGCGCCACTGGCCAGGCTGCTCTGTTCCATAACCCCTACCAAATTCCCTGACTCCTGCTGAATACTGGTCAACATGCCATGCACTTCCTCGGTGGCCTGACGGGTGCGTTCGGCTAGCGACCGTACTTCGTCGGCAACCACGGCAAAACCGCGGCCCTGTTCGCCGGCCCTGGCCGCCTCGATGGCGGCATTCAGTGCCAGTAGATTCGTTTGTTCGGCAATAGAGTTGATCACTTTGACGATGTCGCCTATTTGATCGGTCTCGGTTTTTAAATTGTCCAATACCTTTTGTGAACCCTGCATGTGATGGGATAGTTCCACCGCCACCTTAGACATCTCCGCCATCGAGTCTTTGCAGGTAGTCACAGCCAATTGCCCCTGATCAATCTCGGTAGAAATGGTACCCGCTTGGTTGGCGACCTCTTCGGTGCCGCCGGAGATGGCCTGCATGGCGATAACTACATTGCTCGAGTAGGTGTTTTGCAATACGGCTTTTTGGGTGAAATCGTTATAGGTATCGGCAAGTTCCTCCGACATCGGCAACAAGCGGGATATCGGCAGGCCGAGGGCGTCCAGGCCCTGCTCCGTTCGCTCTAATAATTTATTAATGGACGTCGATAAGGGCCAGTCACTGTCGTTGGAGGCGGCCATGCGATAAGTCATATCTAACTGTTTTCTACCCACTATAGCGGCCATGGCGTCACTGAATAACTGCATTTGCTGGGCAATGATCTGGCCATTAAAAATGTACAGTATTATCAGCAGTAACAGATTTTTAACAATAAACAATGCTGGGTTAAGTTCATAGTAATAAGACAATCCGACATCAGTGGCAACACTGAGTACAGCGATAATAGAGTGTGAGTGCCAGCGTTGCATAGAGTCTCCTCTGCGAGTTTGAAGTGCCTACAAAAGTGTTAACGTTAGTAGGCCGAATAATGAGTATCGGCCGATTTCCATTTTTGTCCAGTATTTTGCCCTGACAAATTTTATTGAATGAGCTGATGGCGGCTGTCGGCCACAGCATTGTCAACGTGACGCAATTCGCGGGGGAGCAACTTCACGCTATGCATCGACCGGCTTCTAATATAGTATTACTGCATTATAGTAATGTAATGATACTAAAATGAATAATTCCCCGCTGATAGATTGGCCCCAAGATCTCGCCTATCTGCTGTACGACTGCAGTCGTCTTTTGCGACGACGCTTCGATCAGCGCATTGCTGATTTTGGCCTGCGCGACGCGCAGTGGCGAGTAATTTCCCTGTTAAGTCACAGCGAAGGGCTCACCCAGACCGAGTTGGCGGCGCTTATTGGCGTGCACAAGGCACCGCTGGGTGAACATATCGATCGCTTAGAGGCTCTTGGCTGGGTACAGCGGCGGCGACATCCCGGCGATCGTCGAGTCAATACGCTGTTTATTCCGCCGCCGGCTAGAATCCAGAGCGCACAAATTGACCAGCGTGTAGCGGCGTTGATCGGGCAGCTAAGGGCCGAATTTTCGCAACCGCAATGGGATCAGTTACAGCAGCTTCTGCTAGAGCTAGTAGCCGGTTTTTCTTCTGCTGAGAGTCAACAAGCACTTGGACGGGTAACTCTGAGCAGCAGTTTATACCTGATAGGTATCTTGTCTAGGCAGCTGCGGCGTCAGTTTGATGGTGCATTAAAGCAGATGGGCACGAGTCGGTCGCAGTGGTTGGTGATGTCGGTATTACAGCGCCGTCCCGGTATTTTCCAGCGCGAGCTAGCCCAGATTCTCGACCTACCGACCGGTCCTCTGGGTAAGGTAATTGCACAGTTGGTCGAAAAAAAATGGCTGCGCCGGCAGCCCAGCGCCGAAGACAAACGGCTAAAACACCTGTACTTGTCGGCGGAGGCGCAGCCGATGATTGCGCTTGCCGCCGATGGTTACCGCGACCTGCACCGAGAACTGAGCGCCCATTTGCCCGGGCCGCAGTTGCAGGACCTGGAACAGGGCTTGCGCCGCCTGCGAACGGCGCTGCTTTCGCTAAAAACTCACCCCTCCGTACATTTGCCACCGGAAGCACAATGACCATGACTATTCACAGGCTTGGCCGCAAGATTATTTTACTCACTGTGGTGCTGGTAGCGCTCGCCGCCGCAGCCAACTGGATACATCAGCGTATGACGCACGTGTTTAGCGACGATGCGCGTATTGCTGCTGATATGATCGATATCGGCAGTAAAGTGTCTGGTTGGATTGTCTCCTTTGATGTCGCCAGCGGAGATCGCGTACAACAGGGGGATGTACTGGCCACCGTCGATAGTCAGGACACGGTATTAAAACTGCGCCAGCTGCAGGCCAGCGCCTCGGCCTTGACCGCGGGCTATGAAGCCCAGCAGGCCGAAATTGCAATGGTAGAGCAGCAGACCAGCGGCGCCTATCTAGCCGCCAGCTCGCAGCTTACTGCGGCGCTGGCGGCTCAGGCGTCAGCGACTACCGAACAGGTTTTTCGCAGCGGTGAATGGCAGCGCGCCAAGGCGTTGCGGGAGAAGAAAATATTATCGCTGCAGAACTCTGAGGCAGCCCAGAGTCAGTATCGCCAGGCCAGTCAGGCTAGGGATGTAGCCGAGGCCAATGTTGCCAGTGCCCGGGCGCGGCTGAGTCAGGCGCAGGCCGATCAGTCGCGGCTGGTGGTGATGGCGCGGGACTTGGCGAAGCTGAAATTTGAGCGTGAGAGCCTGCAACTAGAGCTGCAGCGACAGCAGGTTGACCTGAGTAATCGCACTATTGTTGCTCCCAGTGACGGCATTATCGATGGTCTTTATATGGAAGCGGGAGAGCATGTGCTGCCCGGCATGCGCATGTTGTTAATGCATAATCCCGAGGCTATATGGGTCAGTGCCAACGTGAAGGAGACCGAGGTGCGCTTTCTAAAGGCCGGACAACCGGTAGCGATTATAGTGGACGCCTATCCCGACACAGACTTTAGCGGTGAGGTGATTAAGATTGGCCATGCCGCCACCAGCGAGTTTTCGCTGTTGCCCAGTACCAACCCCAGTGGAAATTTCACCAAGGTAACGCAGCGTCTGCGGGTGAAAATTGCCCTGCAGCAGCAGCAGTTGTTGCTTAAGCCGGGCATGATGGTGGAGGTCGCTATCGATGTCCGTTGAGGCCTATATCGATAGCCTCAACACCAGCGATACAATAAAAGCGCTGTTTCGTCGGCACGGAGTGGCCTATGCCTGGATCGCCATGGCTGTTATCACCCTGGCGATGCTGTCGACCTTGCTATCGACGACAATAGTTAATGTCGCGATTCCACGCATTATGGGCGCTTTTGGTATTGGCCAAGACCAGGCGCAGTGGCTGTCTACCGCCAATCTGGCCTCTTCTACCGTGGCGATGTTACTAACCTCTTGGCTGGTACAGATGTGGGGTATTCGGCTAGTGGTATCTTGGTCGATGCTGGTGTTTCTGCTCGGCACCGTTATCGGTGGCATGAGCCCCAATGTGGAATTGATGATATTTTCCCGGGTGTTACAGGGTATTGCCGCCGGTATTATTACTCCACTGTCGATGTTTGTGGTTTTTCTGTTGTTTCCCTATAACCGCCAGGGCATGGTGATGGGCGTATCCAGTATCGGTGTGATGTTGGCACCGGCACTGGGGCCTACTTTAGGAGGCGTACTCACCGACACTTTCAACTGGCGCTACGTGTATTATGTCTGCCTGGTGGCGCCGCTGCTGTGTATCCCGCTGGCGTTGATCTACCTACCGGACCGAGACGGTGATAAACCGGATATACCCTTCGATTGGTTGGGGTTGTTATTGTTATCTGTGGGTATATCGCTGCTATTTGTCGGTCTCAGTAACGGCCGCAGGGAGGGCTGGGATTCGGTAATGGTACTCAGTAATCTGGGCGTCGGGATCAGCTCTTCTTGCGCCTTTATTTATTGGCAGTTACGCAATCCTACACCGCTGTTGAATCTGGCCATTTTTCGCCACTACCGTTTTGCGATGTATTCCATTATCGGCTTTGTATTTAGCGCCGGGCTATACGGTTCCACGTATTTAATCCCGCTATTTCTGCAGTTGGTACAGGGCATGAGTCCCACCGATTCAGGACTGCTGACCATGCCGGCGGGATTGATCATGGCGGTGGTGGCACCGTTTTGTGGGCGTCTGGCGGATCGCTACGACCCCACATTACTGATTGCCTGGGGCACATTGTTGTTTTCCGGCTCCTTTCTTCTGATGGTGGGCGCCGATGCTAATACCAGTTTTTTCACTTTTGCTTGGTGGATGGCTATTGGCCGTATCGGTATTGGTTTTGCGTTTCCACCGATGAGTATGGCGGGGGTGCGAGCGGTGCCGGCCGATTTAGTTGGACAGGCCTCAGGGGTGTTGAATATTATGCGTCAGTTGGGGGGGGCTTTTGGGTTGAACTTGTGCTCGTTAATGCTGGCCCAACGCTCCGTATTTCATCTCGATGCGGTGCTTAGTACCCAGCGGCCGGACAATAGCGAAACGTTGCAGTCGATTTTTATTTTGGAGCAGCAGCTCACCGCCATCGGCATGCCGGCGATTGAAAAGAAGCTGACCGCGATGCAGTATATCTCCGATAGTTTGCACTTTCAGGCAACGGTGTTGGCTTTCAAGGACAGCTTTTTGGCATCGTCACTGGTATTTTTAGCGGCCCTATTACCGGTCTGGCTGATATGGCGCAGTAATAGGGCAGCGGCTAGCTAAGGCACTTACTCCACTGTAAACGACTCCAGTAAGTCCCGCAGTATCTCGGTGCCACGAATCATATTGGCGATGGATATTTTCTCGTCATTACCGTGAATACCTCTAAAATTTTCAGGCTTAGCGACAAAGGGGCCAAAGCCATAAGCGGTAATACCTAGGTCACGAAAGAAATGGCTGTCGGTAAAGCCGGTAGACACACTGGGCACGACGACTGATCCGGGAAAGTGCTTGCTGGTCACCATCTTAATATGCTCAAACAGGGGAGTATCGATGGCGCTAATAGCGGGACTAAAACCCATAATGCGTTCGATACTGATATTGGGGTCGGCGATCAACTCCTGCAAGTCGCGCTGAAACTGATCGAGATCTTGGTCTGGCAGCAATCGGCAATCGAGCTCCATGGTCACCTCCGCCGGTACTACGTTGATCTTGGCACTGCCGCGTAGGCGAGTGGCGGAACAGGTGTCGCGCAGCAGCGAGTGATGGGCCGGATTCACTAATTGCAGGCTCAGCATAAACGCGCTGTTATCGACATGTTTGGCAATATCTGCGTACTGGTTTCTAAACTGCCGTGGTTGGGACGCGGCGATACTGCTAAACATGTTGTGTACCGGTTCAATAACCCTAGGCTTGAAATTAGTCGTGGTGATGCTGTGGCCGGCCCGCAGCAGTCGGGTAACTGCTGTTTCTACCTGAGGAGCAGAGCCGTGGCCCGGTGTGCCGGTGGCAGTAAGTCGCAGCCATAGCGGCACTTTTTGGGTGACTTCAACAGAAAAGCTCACCTGTCCGTCGACCCGGGAGCCGCCACCGCCCTCGTTCAATAAAAAGCCGACCTGTTTGAATATTTCTGGATGCTGCTTTACCAGCCAGCCCGCACCGAAGTCACCGCCGGCCTCCTCGTCGGCGGTGGCAATAAACCAGACATCGCGATTGAGCTTTTTGCCTGAGGCTGCCAGCGATAAAAAGGCTTGGAATTGGGTGATTCCCAGCCCCTTCATGTCGATGGCGCCGCGGCCGTAGATAAAGCCATCTTTGACTATGCCTGCCAGTGGGTCGACGCTCCAATATTTGGCATTGGCCGGTACTACGTCGATATGATTGATCAACACCAACCCGGGCTTATTACCTCCGGGAATTTTTGCCCACAGATTGCCCCGCCCTGGGGCTGACTCGCCGCGGTGATATTCGATACCGGCATCTCTGAGATGACCGGCAAAAAAATCGACTCCCAGTGATTCGTTGCCCGGGGGGTTGGTGGTATCGATTTGCAAATAGTCGACCAGACGCCCGGGAGCGGCCTCGGCGAATTTGTCCGCGGCGCTGGCCATGGGTACCAGCAGTAGGCCTAGGACCATCGATGTTGCGATGGAGGTTATTTTTATCATTGCGGTGCCCTGTGTGGGATTATAAGTGCTGATCGAACAGCTGTTAGTCTATAAAGTTTGGTCGTTGTTTAGTGTCGAGCTCGCAGCCAAAGTACTAAATATAACGAATAATTGCACGTGGCTATTGTTTTAGGGCATATTCACTGCATTGATTTTGCCCGTTTTCGGGTATAGGAGAAGGCGGCAATGGCCCCGCGTATTTCAGCTAAACCTTTAAGGCGACCAATGGCTGTGTAGCCTGGGTTGGTGCCCTCTTTTTCAAGATCGTCTAACATGCGGTGGCCGTGATCGGGGCGAATGGGTATGTCCAGGGTCTTACCCTGGCGTGTTCGATGTTCTTCTTCATCGAGTAGGGCTTCGATTAATCCCAGCATGTCGACATCGCTTTCCAGGTGATCGGCTTCCTGGAAACTAAGCGGATCGTAACAGCGCTTAGTGCCGCGCAGATGGGCGAAATAAATACGCTCGGCGAATTCACGGGCCATGGCGGGCAGGTCATTGTCGGCGCGTACTCCGAAGGTACCGGCGCAAAGTGTTAATCCGTTAGCCGGTTGATTCACTGCTCTAAATAACGTGCGCAAATCTTGCGCGCAGCAGATGACCCGGGGCAGCCCCAACAGACGCCGTGGCGGATCGTCAGGGTGAATGGCAAGGTTAACGCCAGCGGCTGTTGCTACGGGAATAATCTGCTTGAGGAAGGCAATCAAATTGTCACGCAATTGATCATCGTCAATGGCTTGGTAACGCTTTAGTGATTGGCGGAAGGTTTGCAGCGAATGTTGCCCTGTTGTTCCCCCCGGTAGACCCGCCAATATAGTGTTCACCAGCTGGTCTTTTTCCACGGCTGACATATCGTCGAAGGTTGTTTGAGCGCGTAGCTGTTGCTCTTTCGAATAATCCTTTGCTGCGTCATCTCGCTGTAAAAGAAAGAGGTCAAAAGCGGCAAATTTATCGGCATCAAACGATAGCGCACTGGCGCCATTGGGCAACTTATGATCCAGACTTGTTCTGGTCCAATCAATTAAGGGCATAAAATTGTAGCAAACTGTGTTGATGCCATTGCGACCCAGGGCGCGCAGGGTTTCACAGTAGGCGTCGATATATTTTTGGTGGCCCGGCGCAGCCACTTTTATATCATCGTGTACATTAACGCTTTCAACCACCGACCAGTACAGCGGTGTTTTGTTTGAATTCTCACCTTCGATTTCCTGTTTGCGCTGGGCAATGTCTTGGTCTGACCAGGGTTCGCCAGTGGCTATGTGGTGCAGGGAGGTAACAATCCCCTGGGCTCCTGCCTGCCTAATATGATCGAGGGGGATCGGGTCATTCGGTCCAAACCAGCGCCATGTTTGCTGCATAAGAAGCTCTTTTTAGTCAGTGATTAGGCATGGTCAGGCCAATACTATATCGTTTCGAGAATTGGTCAAGCCTATTAGCTATTGGCCAAGCCACTTGACAATAGCGGGTCCAGTTTATATCTTGGCAACCTGTCCAAATTGTATCAGGTCTCATTCATGTCCACAGAATCGATTACCAACAAGCGCTTATATCAAGAAGTCTCTGATCAACTCACGGCCCGTATTGCCAGTGGTGAGTTTGCTGTTGGCGAGCGCCTGCCGGCAGAGCGAAAACTAGCGGCAAGTCTAGCGGTGAGTCGCGCGACCATTCGCGAGGCAATGATTGCTCTTGAAATAGCTGGACTAGTGGAAATTAGAACAGGGTCTGGAATATTTGTTATTGCTGATTCGACAGCTGCCAATTGTTCTCCAGTCGACGATATAGGCCCCGGTCCCTTTGAGTTGATTGAGGCGCGAATGTTATTTGAATCGGAGGCGGCGGCTATTGCGGCATCTCGGATATCGGAACAAGAATTACAGCAATTGGATAGCGTATGCCGAGAAATGACGGTGTTGATGGAGGCGGGTCACAGCGCTGAAGACATCGACCATCAATTTCACCATGTAATAGCCGTTGCCACACGAAACAGCGCCATTTTGTCGACTATTGATCAGCTCTGGGGATTTCGGATTCGGATGCCGATGTGGGCCAAACTGCATGCGTTAATTTCAGAGCGTGAAGGGGAGCCGGGCTGGACACTCGATCGTCATACCATTGTTGATCATAGACGAATTTTAAACGCGCTGCGTGCTCGGGACGCCGATGCCGCTCGGGCGGCGATGCGCATGCATTTGGATCACGTTAAAGAAGCCCTGTTAAAAGCCTCAGAGTTGGATGCGATTGATTTGAGTTGCATGCAATCTCCCGGCACCAGTGGCGCAATAAGATGACCCGTCCACTGTTACATCCAGACCGGCTTTTTTCGTCCCAGGACAGGCAGCGCGATGTCGCGAGGTTGCTGTATTCACAGGTGAAGGATTTACCCATTGTTAGCCCCCATGGGCATACTGATCCCGCTTGGTTTGCCAGTAATAAAGCCTTCAGCGATGCGAGTTCGCTGTTGATTCAACCGGACCACTATTTATTTCGAATGTTATATAGTCAGGGGGTATCCCTCGAAAGCTTAGGCATAGGTGCGCAGGCAGATAGTCACAAGGTATGGCAGATTTTCGCCGATCATTATCATTTGTTTCAAGGCACACCTTCACGGATGTGGTTTGATCATGCCCTGGTCAGTGTCTTTGGTATTGAGGAACGTTTGACTTCGGCTAATGCCAATACCCTCTTTGAACACATCAATAGCTGCCTACAGCGCGCCGACTATTTACCGCGAGCGCTGTTTGATCGTTTTAATATTGAAGTGCTCGCCACTACTGAAAGCCCGCTAGATGATCTCGCACAGCACGATGCCATCGCTCAATCTGACTGGGGCGGAAGCGTCATTACCACCTATCGTCCGGACCCGGTGGTTGATCCTGATTATGAGGGGTTTTCAGATAACGTTGCACAATTGGGTCGTCTGACACAGGAGGACACCCGCAACTGGCAGGGCTACCTCAATGCCCACAAAAAGCGTCGCGCCTATTTTATTGAACGCGGCGCCACTGCTAGCGATCATGGCCACCCAACCGCTATCACAGCTGACCTGCCGCTGGCACATTGTGAACGTCTTTTTACTAAGGTTTTAGCCGGTGAGCATTCAGCACGAGATGCGGAGGTTTTTCGCGGGCAGGTGTTAACCCAAATGGCGGCGATGTCTCTGGAAGATGGCTTGGTGATGCAAATTCATCCCGGTGTACATCGCAACCATAATGCCGATTTGTTTCAACGATTTGGCCGAGACAAAGGCGCTGATCTACCGGTATCGATTAACTTCGTTGAAGGCTTAAAGCCCTTGTTAGATCGTTTCGGCAACGAGCCCGATCTTAAAGTGATCGTTTTTACCCTTGATGAAACTACCTATTCTCGGGAGTTAGCGCCTTTGGCCGGCCACTATCCCTGCCTAAAGGTGGGTCCCGCCTGGTGGTTTCACGACAGCCCGGAAGGTATGTTGCGCCACAAACGCCAGCTGATAGAAACGGCGGGCTTTTACAACACTGTGGGTTTCAATGATGATACCCGTGCGTTTCTTTCTATACCTGGGAGGCACGATGTAGCGCGTCGTATTGATTGTCGCTATCTCGCTGAGTTGGTTTGTGAGCATCGTTTGGACGACGACGAAGCCTGCGATCTTGCCATAGAACTAGCCGTAGGTCTTGCCCGCAAGGCTTACGGTTTTACTGCGGGATAGTACTGGCTAATGCGTTTATCGAAAACTACCGTCAAGCATGTACCGTCGCAAGTCGTTTTTGACGACTACGACCGCGACAATCTCCGTGTTGGCATTGTTCACCTAGGTCTGGGCGCATTTCACCGCGCCCACCAGGCGGTTTATACCGACAAGATAATGGCCTTATCAGGTGGCGACTGGATGACCGTTGGCGTTAGCTTGCGCAGTGACCTTACTGCGAAAAAAATGTCTGCGCAGCAAGGACTATATACTCTCATTGAGCAAGATTCGGATTGCTTGCAAGCCCGAATCATTGGCTCTATTGCGCAGGTTTTGTTTCTTGAGGATGATCGCGCTGCGCTCAATGCATTGTGGCAATTGCAAAGTCTTTGCATTATATCGCTGACAATAACAGAAAAGGGTTATTGCCGGTCGCCTTCGACAGGTCAACTGGATCTGAAAAACCCCGATATAGTCTACGATTTAGCACATCCTGAGAGCCCCAAGTCTGCTATTGGACTTATCGTGCAAGCTTTGCAGTATCGTTACGACAATGCGCTACCCGCCATTACTTTGTTGAGCTGTGATAATCTTGCGGATAATGGCAAGGCTTTGAAAATGGTGGTGCTCGATTATGCTCAGCGCATAGATAGCAAACTTGCGTTATGGATCGAGCAAGAAATTGCTTTTCCTGGCACTATGGTCGATCGAATTGTCCCCGCCGTGACTGCAACTGCAAAGGCCTTGGTTGCCAGCCACATTGGCTTACGTGACGAAGCCTGTGTGACGAGCGAAGCTTACTCGCAATGGGTAATTGAAGACAGCTTTGCCAATGCTCGTCCCGCCTGGGAACAGGTGGGCGCTATATTGACCAGTGACGTAGCGCCCTATGAAGCAATGAAACTACGACTGCTCAATGGCGCACATTCATCAATGGCCTACCTCGGCTTTTTAGCCGGCATGCAAAGCGTGGCTGATTGTATGGCTAATAAGCAGTTGCGTGCATTTGTTGAAAACCTCATGTTCAATGAGATTGCACCGATGGTAAAGGTGCCAATCGGTTACGATCTGCGCGGTTATATAGAAAAGTTAATAAGCCGTTTTTGCAACAGTAGTTTGCAACATCAGTGTATTCAAATTGCTATGGATGGTTCACAAAAATTGCCACAACGTATTCTAGTGACTGTTGCAGAGCGTATAAAGGCGGGAAAAGGGTTTAGCTCATTGTCCTTGGCGCTAGCCGCGTGGATGATCTTTGTCACTGGGTTGGATGAAAAGGGAAAGGCCATTGCGGTACAAGATCCCCTCGCAGAAGCGTTAAAAACACGCGGGCTAAAACACCGCTACAATCCAGAAAAGTTGGTTGAAGCGCTGCTAAGCGAGGAACGTATCTTTACCTTGGAACTGGCGAAAAATGCACTATTTAGGGCGTCATTGGAACACTCAGTGCAACTACTGCTGAACCATGGTGCTTTGGGGGCTATTGAACATGTCTGAGCTAGCTATGAGAATTGCCTGTATCGGTGAATGTATGGGCGAACTTTCCAGCGCTAGCGCCAACAACTTCCAGTTGAACTTTGCTGGCGACTCTAGACGACGAGCAGTCTCTATGGGGGCTGAATACGGCTAGATCGGCTGCGACAGCGTGGCGTGATAGAGGCGCTGGCGAAGTGGTTATTAAGAATGGCGGTGCAGCCACTTTGGTTTATGCTAAATCATTAGAGGACTATGCATTGGCAAAGATTATTGAGCGACCGATTGATAAAACCGGAGCAGGGGATGCATTTAACGCTAGTTATCTTGCTCATCGTATGGCGCAAGATAGTATTGCCCTGTCTTGTGAAGTTGCCCACTCTCTTTGTGCGCAGGTTATTATGCAAAAGGGCGCTATTCTCACTAAGACCCCGGTTGAAACATAGTATTTACCACTATAGGATTTTGGGTTGATCGTTATGCCAGCAATTGAAGTCTCTGAGCAAGAACAACGGTTGCTGGACGCAAGAACAGCGGGACGGGGTGCGACGCTTAAAACGTATTTTTCAATGTCCGGGCCTGGGTGGCTGCAAAGTGCGATTACCTTGGGCGGTGGCTCTCTGGCCAGTGCATTATTTATTGGTGTGATCGGTGGCACCCAATTTTTATGGGTGCAGCTACTGGCGATGATCGTTGGTGTGATCATGCTCAGTGCAATCGCCTATGTCACGCTCAGTTCCAGTGCTTCACCCTACAAGTTAATTCGTGATGAAATCAATCCCGTATTGGCCTGGGGGTGGTTAATCGCCTCCTTGATGGCGAATATGATCTGGGTGATGCCTCAGTATGCGCTCTCGTATTCCGCTATTACTGAAAACCTAGGTTTGGGTTTGGCGACCGGTCAAGACGGTGAGTTTTGGCAAAAATTGATTATTTCATTGGTTATATTTGCAATCTGTACAAGCATTGTTATGAACTATGGCAGGGAAAGTCGCGGTCAAAAAATATTTGACGCTGCGATAAAGATTGTTGTTGGCGCGATTGTACTAACCTTTATGGTGGTTGCATTCAAGATTGTTTTTATCGATCAGCTAATATCCTTAGCTGATATCGGCAATGGCTTTATTCCCAGTTTGGACCATTTCACCCAGGCTCAGGGCGCCATCGCTGAACAGCTACTAACACTCGATAGCACCGTTCGACCCTACTGGCAGTCGCAGATACTGGATGTTCAACAAACCGTGTTGATTGCCGCAGCCGCTTTTGCGGTAGGGGTGAACATGACGTTTATGATGCCTTTTTCTCTGTTATCTCGGGGTTGGAACCAATCTTTTAGAGGGCTAGCCATTTTTGATTTGGTTACCGGCATGTTGATACCCTTTGTTTTGGCTACGTCCTGTATTGTTATTGCCTCGGCGGCAGCCTTTCACGGTCAGAGCCGAGATTCGCTGGTGGAGGTTGATGGTCAGGTTCAGATTAACTCTCAGGCTTCTGCTCAGGTGCAAAAAGAGCTGAGCCATATTCTCGAGCGCAGGCAAAAAGCACTGGTCAATATCGAGCTTAGCAAAGAAGAAATTATTATGGCCTCTTTCCTAATCAAACGCGATACCGGTTCTTTTACCCAAGCACTGGAGGGAACCTTGGGGCCGACAACAGCGCGGTGGGTATTTGGTGTTGGTGTGTTTGCGATGGGCCTATCGACGATCATCATGCTGATGTTGATTTCCGGATTTTGTGTTTGTGAACTGGGCGGTTTTGATCACGGCGGCAAGGAACACAAACTGGGGACGTTGTTGGCGTCGACGGGGTTGTTGTGGTTTGTCGTATGGACGGGAGGCTCTTCGACGTATCTGGCAGCCATTACCGGTACTTTTGGCTTCATCTTTCTGCCAATAGCCTATGTTTCTTTCTTCTTATTGCTCAATTCGAAAAAGGCGATGGGGGGGAACATGCCCAAGGGTTCCTCGCGATTTATCTGGAATGCGCTAATGGGTAGCGGTATTGTGTTCACCAGTGCCGCCGCTCTAGGTCCTTATGGGGCCTGGGGGAAAATGCTCTATGGGGTTCCTATTGGACGATATTTTGTGATTGCGTTTATTCTCTTGGCTATAGCTGGGCATTTCTACCAGCGACACAAGCGACAGAATTTATCGTTAAGTGAGTCGTCTTAGCGCGGCACGAATTTTTCTGGCCATGTTTTAAAACTCTATACTTTAAGCGTTAGCTAACTGTTGTGCTTTTAGACTCAATTCCGCGACACGAAAAGCGTGTTGTTGAGTCATTGCATGCTCTGTTCTATTCAATACATCCAAAATAAGCTTGCCAAAAAATGGGAACCCACTTTGCCCGAGACATTCTATTTCTTGTTCGCTGTTAGCATCGACAATGAATAGCTTAGAAGAGGGCGTCTGTCGTGCAACATCTAGGTATTTTCGCAGTTCAAGACTGCCTTTGGTGCCGGTGATAAAGGTGCGCCCATCGCCCCAACTACTCATGCCATCGGGGGTGAACCAATCGATTCGGGTGTAAAACGAACTGCCTCCTTGAGAACCGAGACTATTGCCGGTCATTGACAGTTCGCCAAAATCTTCCAGTCCAGGTTTGTCGGGATTGCATATGTTGCTCGCTCTGGCGAAATTAATTTGAGCATCGGAACTGCCACTATAGGCAAGGAATTGCTCAATTTGATGGCTGCCTAGATCGACGAGGATACCGCCGTATTGCTGTTTATCAAAGAACCAGTCGGGACGCGTCGATTTCGACAAGCGATGCGG
>Ga0105356_10003388_pt1 | contig 15679 bp, 12 predicted proteins | sample GOMGulsemesocosm_3_FD_83502 | JGI IMG/M metagenome (GOLD analysis project Ga0105356, IMG submission 83502) | Methane-oxidizing microbial communities from mesocosms in the Gulf of Mexico - GOM9D Gulf of Mexico | ecosystem: Environmental > Aquatic > Marine > Cold seeps | place: Gulf of Mexico...
AAGTTCATGAAGCACCATTTTTGGAAGCCATGCATTTAGAAAAGTTTGTGCAACTTCAAACAAATTAAATTAAGAGATTGATATAATAAAAAAGCCGAAGCATATTGCTTCGGCTTTTTTATTATAAGTATTTAAAGAATGACCTATTCGGCACTTTCTTCCATGGTGTGATATACGTTTTGTACATCGTCATCTTCTTCTAATTTTTCAAGGAGTTTTTCTACATCTGTTACATGGTCTTGATTCAGTTGTTTTGTAACCTGAGGAATACGTTCAAATCCAGAAGATAATATTTCTATCTCACGCTGTTCCAACTCTGCTTGGATTGCACCAAAACTTTCAAAGGGGGCATAGATTAAAATACCGTCATCATCAGCGAATACTTCTTCAGCTCCAAAATCTATAAATTCCAGTTCAACTTCTTCAGCATCTAAGCCATCTGCATTTATTCTGAAATTACAAGTATGGTCAAACATAAAAACTACAGATCCGGAAGTTCCTAGACTGCCATCACATTTATTGAAATAGCTTCTTACATTGGCTACTGTACGTGTATTGTTATCGGTTGCAGTTTCAACTAAAACGGCAATACCATGCGGGGCATATCCTTCAAAAATCACTTCTTTATAATCGCCTTGTCCTTTTTCACTTGCTTTTTTTATCGCACGTTCTACATTATCCTTAGGCATGTTAACAGCCTTAGCATTCTGAATTACAGCTCTTAAACGAGAATTACTTGCTGGGTCTGGTCCGCCTTCTTTAACGGCCATCACAATATCTTTACCAATGCGTGTAAAGGCTTTGCTCATTGCAGACCATCGTTTCATTTTACGTGCTTTACGAAATTCAAAAGCTCTTCCCATAATTTATTTTGTGATCCCAGTTAACACTGGAATATTTTTATCGTTAATAATAGAATACTGAATGTTGTACAAATTTAAAAAGGCTAGGTACAAAAACAAATTATTCTTCAACTTCTACAATAGATTCTATGGCTTCAGCCAATTTAAAATCCTTTTCTGTTACCCCTTTGGCACTATGTGTAGCTAATGAAATAGTGAGTATATTATAAGTGTTTGACCATTCAGGATGATGGTTAAGTGCTTCGCATTCAAAAGCAATCCTGCTCATTGCACTAAAACAATCTTTGAAATTTTCAAATTCAAATTCGGCGTGAATGGCATTCTTGTGATAGTCCCAGTCTGGGAATTGAAGGAGTCGTTTTTCGATATTTTCTTCTGAAAGTTTAGACATAATTAAGTTTTTTGATAGCGTTCTCAGATTTCTGAGAAAGACCTTTTATTTGTAATCCCGAATTTAAGAATTTTGAAGCTTAAATTCAACTAAACTTCCAAATCTGATAAAATATCCTGACTAATTAATTGCAAATGTTTTGGAAGTACATTGTCCTTTGGAAGTACTGCTAAATAACGATCATCGTTAGTGGTATAAACGTGTTTAAGTAGTGGATTATAATGTCCAAGAGACTTTAAAATGTCCTTTATAAAATCTTCATGATGAATTAAGTCATTGCTTCCCAAGTGATATACACCAAATTTATTCCTGTTGATTATATAATGAATTTGTTGGGTTAGCTTTTTATCTGTTGTGACATTTATTATGAGGTTAGGAAACACTTCAATTGGCGTTTTGTCCTTCAAATGAGTTCTTAATTCTTCTATTCTTGGAGATCCTGATCCAAATACCATTGGAATTCGTAACACTGCGCACTGACGCTTAGGTAATCGTAATAAGGCATTTTCAATTTTAATTTTAAAATGACCATAAATACTATTGCTTAATGTTTTATCGAATTCATAACTGGGGTATTTACTATAAGCATCAAAAACAACGGCAGACGATAAGAAAATGAGTTTGCTTTTATGAATTTTTATATATTCAATAATGTGTTTGTGGGCAATAATTTGAGCGGAAAAGTTACCGCGTAGTGCTGATATAATTATTGATGGCTTTACAATGTCTAATATTTCAAAAATATCATCTTCTTCCACATTATATTGAAAGAAATGTTGATTATTAGAAAGTTCGGTGCTTTCAGAACAGTAGGTACCATAAGTATTAAAATAGGAGCAAAGTTCTTTATAAATAGCATTACCTATAAAGCCGCTTGCTCCTAAAATTAAAATTTTATGTTTGTGCACTCCCTTCATTATCAGTCATCCATAATTGAGTGCAAATATTATCCTTTATAGAAAGGAAGCTTCACCACCGTTGCGGGGATTGCTTTTTTACGTACTTGAATATTTATTTTGCTATCTACTCCTGCAAAAACCTTTGGTACATAACCCATCCCAATACCTTTTCCTAATGAAGGAGACATTGTTCCTGAGGTTACGATTCCAATTGTTACGCCATTCCCATCTACAATATCATAACCTTGACGAGGAATGCCACGTTCATCAAGCTCAAAAGCTATAAGCTTACGAGAAACACCTTCTTGTTTTTGTTGCGCTAAAGCGTCACTGTTTGTAAATGATTTAGTGAATTTGGTAATCCATCCTAATCCAGCTTCAAGAGGTGATGTCGTGTCATCTATATCATTGCCATAAAGACAATAACCCATTTCTAATCTTAATGTATCACGGGCAGCAAGGCCAATTGGTTTGATACCAAATGCTGCTCCAGCTTCAAAAACCTTGTCCCACACTTGTTGTGCATCTTCATTTTTACAATAAATTTCAAATCCGCCACTCCCTGTATATCCAGTGGCTGAAATGATTACATTTTCAACACCTGCAAAATTTCCAACTTCAAAATTATAGAATTTTATTCCAGCAAGATCATGACTTGTTATAGATTGCATTGCTTCAATAGCTTTAGGCCCTTGAATGGCTAATAATGAATAATCATCAGAAAGATTCCTCATTTCTGCACTGACATCATTTTTAGAACTAATCCAATTCCAATCCTTTTCAATATTACTTGCATTAACAACTAACAAAAAGGTTTCTTCTTTAAGTTTGTACACAATTAAGTCGTCAACAATACCACCATCATCATTAGGAAAACAACTATATTGTGCCTTTCCTATAGTAAGTTTTGAGGCATCATTACTTGTAACTTTTTGAATTAAAGCTAAGGCATTTGGGCCTTCTATTAAGAACTCTCCCATATGAGATACATCAAATACTCCTACCGAGTTTCGTACAGTTTCGTGCTCTATATTAACACCTTCATATTGCACAGGCATATTGTATCCTGCAAAAGGGACCATTTTAGCGCCAAGTGCTTCATGGGTTGCTGATAAGGCTATATGTTTCATGTTTGTCAATCTTTTTATTATAGAAATTAAGTGGAACAAAACTAAGCAAAATTATAACATAATAATTACTGTATTGTGATGAAATATTATTCAGTATGGTGCTTTCATAAAGCTGGGTTATTGTTTCATCTCGAAATGAATATATTTTAGGCAATCCTTTGCAATATATTTTAGTTCTTTCAAAGCTGAAACTATTTTTGATCATAGAAATAATAATACTTTAAACTGTGAATATGAAAAAAAATATATTTGCTCTTGCGATATTAGTTTTTTTTAGTTTTGGATGTAAAATTGAAGATGAGCTGAATAAAAGAAGTATTACCTATAGAGTGACAAACTTAGCCTATGGTGATTCTGATACGGGACCAACGACAATGATAACGTATCGAGATAATAAGGGAGATAATTTATTTAAAGACTTAAGGCCTGGTAACTTTTGGACGGCTACAAATAGTCATTTTTCAAAAGGAGATAGAGTAAGTTTGGCAATTAACTCACCTAGTGAAACAGGAACAATAACAATAAGAATAAGATGTAGCGAATGTGAGGATTTAGGTGGATATGGAGGTAAAGAATTAGTTAAAACTATTGATCTGTCACTTATTAAGGTTGGTGAAATTTTGGCAAACTTAGATTAAATAATAATGTTTTAAGCCAATTGATGCATTTAGGTTTGATGGTATTTTCGAAGTTTAGATTACCATTAAGAAAATATCTATTTCCAACATTTCCAAGTATTATATTGAACTAGCATTGTTAAGTATCATAAATTTAAAGGTCTCATAATTGATTTTATAGAAAATTGTTTAACTTTCACAGACTAAGTTGATTAACCAAAATATTATTTTATGAAATTAAGAAATTACTATACTTTCCTATTGGTAATCTTGACTATGATGCCATGTATTTCAGTATTTGCACAGCAAAAAGAAGAGAAAAATGATAGTCTAAAAACGGCTACAAAGGAACTTCCTTTGGAACAAGAACGAACCATTAAATTCAGTACCAATACAGGGACTTGGATGTCGTTAGATGTAAGCCCAGATGGTAAAACTATTGTTTTTGATATGATGGGGGATATTTACGCGATACCTATTGAAGGTGGTACTGCCACTCAAATGACTAAGGGCATGGCCTATGATGTACATCCTAGATTTAGTCCTGATGGGAAGCACCTTGTTTTTATTTCAGATAAAAGTGGATCTGATAATATTTGGACTCTTAATTTGGAATCTAAAGAAGATAAACAGATCACAAAAGAAAAAAAACATAACTTTTTCTCTGCCGAATGGACTCCTGATGGTCAATATATTGTTGGAAGTAAAGGACGAAGAAATATTAAAATCCATATTTATCATAAAGATGGAGGCGGAGGTGACCAATTGTTTGGAGAACCAAAAAATATAAAAGCTATTGATGTTGCATTCGCTCCCAATGGGAAATTACTCTATTTCTCCAGGCGAAATAATGCATGGAATTATAATGCACAATTACCACAGTATCAAATAGGAACTTATGATATGCAAGATGGTGATTTGGCAAGAATTACAAGTCGCTATGGATCTGCGTTTACGCCAACACTATCTGGTGATGGAAAATGGTTGGTATATGGTAGTCGTTTTGAAGCTGAAACAGGATTAGTTTTGCGAGATTTAGATACAGGGACAGAAGACTGGTTGGCCTATCCAGTTCAGCGCGATGAGCAGGAGTCTATTGCGGGATTGGGTGTATTACCTGCAATGTCATTTACACCAGATAACCAAAATCTAGTCGTTTCTTATGGTGGTAAAATTTATAAGATTAATATAACAACTAAGAAGGCTAGTGAGATCCCGTTTAATGTTGATGTGGAATTAGCTGTTGGGCCACAATTAGATTTTAAATATCCTATTGAAGATAAGTTAGAAGCATTCGCAACACAAATTAGGGACGGAGTCCCTTCTCCAGATGGTTCTAAATTGGCATTTACAGCTTTAAACCGACTGTATGTTATGTCCCTTCCAAATGGTACGCCAACACGGTTGACAAAAAATGATTTTACAGAAGCACAGCCCGTTTGGTCACCAGATGGAACACAAATTGTATTTACAACTTGGAAAAATGGAGGAGGCCACTTATATAAAGTAAATGCATCAGGACGAGCAAATCTAACCCAGTTAACTAATGCTAAAGGTATTTATTCAAATCCTGCATGGTCTTATAAATCCAATAGAATTATATTTTTAAAAGGAACAGCTCAAAATTATGACAATGCAATTGGGCCCAATGCTTTTGCTGCTCAGGAAGATTTAGCTTGGATACCATCAAATGGTGGGGCAATTACTGTAATTGATAAATCTAAAGGAAGACGCATTCCACATTTCACAACCTTGGATGATAGAATATATTTGAACCATGGATCTAAGGGCTTAATTTCTATACGTTGGGATGGTACTGATGAAAAACAGCATTTAAAATTAACAGGGATTACAACCTATGGATCTCAGGATGTTTTTGGAAAAGATCATGACGCTTATGAGTCTTCGGTTTTGCCAACTACCGATGAAGGATGGCGAGCGGTGAGTAAAGCATCAAAACCATCGGAAATTAGAATTTCTCCGGATGGTACTCATGCTTTGGCTAAAATTAATAATGATATCTATACTGTGTTAATTCCACGCTTTGGAAAAACACCTGAAATTTCATTGGCAAAAGCTGATAAAGCTAAATTTCCATCACGAAAATTAACAATTATGGGCGGTGAATTTCCTACCTGGTCATCAAATAGCAAGCAGGTACATTGGTCCTTAGGAGCAAGTCACTTTAGATTTAATTTAGCTGATGCTAAGCGCTTTGATGATAGCCTGAAATTAGCAAAGAAAAATGAAAAGGAGCTCTTAGCAAAAACAAAGAAGAAGGACTCGACTAAGGTGGATAAAAAGAAAGATGATAAAAAGAAGACCCCTAAATTTAAAGCTGAAGAGTTTAAAGTAAAAGTGAGTTATCGTCGGGCTATGCCTAATGGAACTTTATTGCTTAAAGGGGGACGAATCATCACGATGAATGGGAGTGAAGTGATTGAGAAAGGTGATGTTCTTATTGAGAATAATCGAATCAAAGCGATTGGATATTCAGGAAGTTTAAACGTTCCTAACCGGACTAAAATTATTGATGTTTCAGGAAAAACAATCACTCCAGGATTTGTTGATACCCATGCGCACATGTGGCCGAATTGGGGGGTACATAAAAATCAAATTTGGATGTATTCTGCAAATCTGGCCTATGGGGTTACCACTACAAGAGACCCTCAAACAGGTGCAACCGACGTATTAACTTATGCTGATATGGTTGACGCAGGAATGATGCATGGACCAAGAGTATATAGCACAGGACCAGGAGTTGGCTTTTGGGGCTATAAAATTGAAAGCCTCGATCATGCTAAAGATGTATTAAAACAATACAGTGAGTATTATAATACAAAAACTATTAAAATGTATTTGGTTGGTAATCGTCAACAACGTCAATGGGTAATAATGGCGGCCAAAGCCTTAAAATTAATGCCAACAACGGAAGGTGGTCTAGATTTCAAACTAAATATGACTGAAATCATTGATGGATATCCAGGTCATGAGCATTCATATCCTATATATCCAATATATAAGGATGTGATTCAAAGTGCTTCAGAAGCGAAAATTGCAGTGACACCAACTTTATTAGTGTCCTACGGAGGTCCATGGGCAGAAAATTATTATTATTCAAGAGAGAAGGTATATGCCGATGAAAAATTGCAATACTTTACACCTTATGCAGAATTGGCTAGCAAAAGTAGACGTAGACCAGGATGGTTTATGGATGAAGAACACGTATTTAAAAAACATGCCGAGTTTATGAATGATCTTGTGAAAGCAGGAGGAATTGCAGGTGTAGGGAGTCATGGCCAATTGCAAGGACTGGGATTCCATTGGGAAATGTGGTCTGTAGCAAGTGGAGGTATGGATAATTATGATGCCTTAAAAGTTGCTACAATACTTGGAGCTAAAGCACTAGGACTTGATACCGATTTAGGCACCGTTGAAGTTGGTAAACTGGCAGATTTGTTAATTATGGATAGTAATCCTTTGCAAAACCTTAGAAATACGAATACCTTATCGTTAGTCATAAAAAACGGAACTGTGTATAAAGCAGATTCTTTGGACGAGATTTGGCCAGTAGAGAAGAAAGCAAAAATATTCAATTGGCAAACTAAAAAACCAGAAGGATTACCAGGAGTAAAAAATTAAGTATAATAATTATATATATAAAACCTTATTTAAACCATTGACATCTTTATGATGGCAATGGTTTTTTTTATAGCCATAATCATTCTTAGTCCTTTATCTTGAAAAGTTGGGTTTTCAGGCAAAAAGTAGTGTTTTGTTACCATGGTAGTAATCAACTTAAAACTAGGGTAAATGATATCTAAAAGTATAAAAACAGTGCTTGTTGAAGATGAAAAGGAAGATTTATATTTAATGACAAATCTTTTAAAAATCATTCTCAAATTGAAATTATTGCTACAGATGAAGACCTAGAAACTGGTATTGCTGTGATTGCAAAACATAAACCAAATTTGATTTTTATAGATAATAATTTGTATGGTCGATTATCCTTTGAAATCCTAGATCCAGAAAGCATCATGTATTTGGGGACTGTTAAGGGACAATCATACATCGAGTTTTTTATGAATAATGGTACTGTAATTGTGGTTACGAAGGGCATAGGGGAAATGGAGTCCTTACTGCCAGAACCGTCCTTTTTTAAAATCGACAGATCGTATATTTTAAATTTGAACTATTTAAAAAAAAATTAACAGTATCAGAGGAATCTGTTATTTACAAAGTGGCATTCACAATTGCAATGTCCCTATTTCTAAAGAAAAAATAAAGCAATTAAAAATGCGTTTGTAGGTTTAGATAGGTTACCTAATCAATTCAATAAATAGCTTTTCAATCCATCATAACTATCAATTTTTAAAGAATCTTTCTTTTTATCCATCACCGCTACAATTTGAGCTGGTAAATCTTGTTTTTCAGGAATAACGGCTTCAACAACATCTAAAAATTTAGTTGGATGTGCCGTTTCTAAAAACACGCAATGTGTTTCTGGATTCGATTTTAGATAGGCTTTCGCTCCTAAATACCCCACGGCGCCATGTGGATCTGCTACATAGTTATAAGTTTCGTAAATCTCTTTCATTGCCTTTTTGGTGTCTTCGTCAGAAAAGCTATATGAGGTTAAATTTTGTTTTAAGGACTCAAAATCGTTTTTGTAAATGTTTTGAATCCGAATAAAATTACTTGGGTCTCCAACATCCATGGCATTGCTAATAGTCTGTACGGAGGGTTTAGGATTGTATAACTGTGTTTTTAAATATTCAGTCACAACATTGTTCTCATTATTTGAAGCAATAAAATGCTGAATTGGCAGTCCTAATTTCTGGGCCATCATACCAGCACACACATTACCAAAATTACCGCTAGGCACTGAGAACACTATGTTTTTGTGTTTGCTTTTTAGCTGTTTGTAGGCAAACATAAAATAGAATAATTGTGGGAGCCAACGCGCAACATTAATTGAGTTCGCTGAAGTTAATTGCATTTTATTGGTCAATTCTTCATCCAAAAATGCCGATTTAACCATGACCTGACAATCGTCAAAAGTACCATTTACCTCTAGAGCTGTAATATTTTGACCTAAGGTTGTCAATTGCTTTTCTTGAATATCACTTACTTTTCCGCTAGGATATAATATAACAACCTTTACACCTTTTACTCCAAGAAATCCGTTAGCCACTGCACCACCAGTATCTCCAGAAGTAGCAACAAGTACTGTCACTTCCTCGGTGTTGTCTTTATTGAAATACCCTAAACATCGAGCCATAAATCGTGCCCCAACATCTTTAAATGCCATTGTAGGTCCATGAAATAACTCTAATGTAGAAATATGTTCATTCAATGAAATTACAGGGAATTCAAAATCTAAAGTTTCTGTTACAATTTGCTTTAAAATGGCGTCAGGAATGTCGGGTGACACAAATTGTTTAATTGCTTCGAAAGCTATTTCAGTATGGGATAAATCTTCTATGTTTTCAAAAAAGGACTTTGGTAGGGGGTTAATGCTTTCTGGAAAGTATAATCCTTTATCTGGTGCTAAGCCTTTAATAACAGCATTTTTAAATGAAGTTTCTGAAGCTTTTCTATTTAGTGAGTAGTAATTCATATTGTTTTTAACCGAAGACCAAGGAATTCAGTGCTATGTTTTAAATTTATATTATAATCAAATGCTAACTTTATAGAATTTTTATCCCTTCAGTATTGATTTTAGAAATGAAGGTATCAAATTCTATATTGGTTTCTGCGTATACGTTTTGTATGGCAACTTCAACTTTTTTTGCGATATCCTGGCCTTGGCAAAGCATAAAAATGGATGGGCCTGAGCCAGAAATAGCAGCGCCTAATGCTCCTTCATTTAATGCAGCTTGCTTGACATCGGCAAAAAACGGAATCAGTTTACTTCTATAGGGTTCAACAATAATATCTTGGATTGACCTTTGTAATAAACCATAATCACTGGTGTGAAGGGCATGAATTAGGCTTCCAACATTTGCCCATTGGGTTATAGCATCTTTCAATGCCACCTCTTTTGGCAACAACGCCCTTGCTTCTGAAGTTTTAATCTCAATTTGCGGATGGATAATTGTAGCATAAAGTTCATTTGGCGTTGGAATTTCTAAAATTTCTAATGGAGAAATACTTTTAACCAAGGTAAATCCGCCAAATATGGCAGGAGCCAAATTATCGGCGTGCTCGCTTTTACTCGCAACAGCTTCTCCTTTCATGGCGAATCTTGTGAGTTGTGTATTGTTATAAGGTTTTCCTAAGAGCACATTAATTCCAAAAACACTACCGGCAGCACTTGCCGCACTACTACCAATTCCGCTACCAGGTTTAATATTTTTATAGATTTCAATTTCGAATCCACAATCTGGTTTTGCATCTTGAATTAGCGCTAATGCGGATACTCCAGCAACGTTCAATTCTGCTTCATACGGAAGATCGTAACCTACAATTTTTGTTATATAGATACCTTTTTTAGATGTTTTCCTAATAATCATTTCATCACCAACACTATCCAAACAAAATCCAAGGACATCAAAACCACAAGCCACGTTGGCTACAGTAGCTGGTGAAAATATTTTAATTTCGTTCATTATATTTAATTGTTAGCTATTCTAATAATATCTGCAAATAATCCTGAAGCAGTGACATCTGCACCTGCGCCTGCACCTTTTATAATTAAAGGCTGTTCTGGATAACGTTCTGTATAAAACATTACAATGTTATCTTTTCCTTCTAAATTATAAAATGGATGTCCTTCCGGAATTTCTTTTAAAGCAACATTCGCTTTGCCATTATTAAATTCGGCAACATATTTAAGCTGACAGTTATTCGCTTTAGCCGATGCATATAAGTTTTGGTAATGTGTTTCATCAGCAATTAAAGTTTCATAAAAATCATCAACCGAATCAGATTCTAATCCTGATGGAGACAAGAAAGAGGTGTTTTGGATATCCTCGAGATTCATTGCAGTACCGCTTTCACGCGCTAGTATTAATATTTTCCGTGCAACGTCGACACCACTTAAATCAATTCTTGGATCAGGTTCAGTATAACCTTCTTTTTGTGCTTGTTTCACGACATCGTAAAAACGGGTTTTATCATTGAAATTATTAAACACAAAATTTAAACTACCAGATAACACCGCTTGTATAGAACTTATTTTATCACCAGAGGTTATCAGGTGATTGAGAGTATCAATTACCGGTAATCCTGCGCCAACATTAGTTTCAAATAAAAATGGAGCGTTATAATTAAAAGAAAGGTGTTTCAGCAAACGATAATTTTCATAGTCGCTGGAACATGCAATTTTGTTACAGGCAATAACGCCAATATTCTGGCCTAAATATTCTGGGTATAAGTTGGCCACATCTTGATTTGCTGTGACATCGACAAATACGCTATTTCTTAAATTTAGAGTTTTAATACCGTCAAGAAATCCATTAAGTGATGCTTTCTCTCCATTTGCAAGGACCTCTTTCCACGATTCCAAAGGAATACCATCAACATCAAAAGCCATAGTTCTGGAATTTGACAATCCAATAACTCTCAAATTGAGTTTTAAATTTTTGGAGACATATTCTTTTTGTTGTCTAATTTGCTCTACAAGGCGTTCCCCAACATTACCAACTCCGGTTATAAATAAGTTTAGTTGTTTTGTTTTTGTTTCAAAAAAGCGTTCATGTAAGGTGTTTAAGGCCTTTTTTACGTCTTTCTTTTGGATAACTGCAGAAATATTCCGCTCCGAAGCCCCTTGAGCAATGGCTCTAATATTGACATTATTTTTCCCTAAGGCGCTAAACATTTTTCCGCTTATACCTTGGTGGTTTTTCATGTTGTCACCAACAATAGCAATAATTGCTAAATCTTCTTCCACAAGTATCGGATCAATTTTATGGAGGGAAATTTCATTTTCAAAAGTTATATCGATTGCTTCTTTAGCTGCTTCAGCATCTTTTTCAGCAATCCCAATACATATGGAATGCTCTGATGATGCCTGTGTAATTAAAATGACATTAATTTTTTCCTGAGACAGTGTTTCAAAAAGACGTTTTGAAAATCCAGGGATGCCAACCATACCATTGCCTTGAAGCGTTAATAAGGCTATATCACTAATATTACTAATTCCTTTTACGGCTAAATTTGCACCGTTACTAATATGTTTTGTTATGGATGTTCCTGAGTCTTCTGGTGCCATTGTATTTTTAATTACAATAGGAATTTCCTTATCCAAAACAGGCTGAACCGTAGGTGGATAGAGCACTTTAGCACCGAAATGAGATAACTCTACAGCTTCTTGATATGTTAATTTCTGTATGGGTTGCGCTTGCTTTACAAGTTTTGGATTGGTAGTGAACATACCACTAACATCTGTCCATATCTGTAATTCTTCAGCATCCAATGCTGCCGCCATAATTGCTGCTGTATAATCTGAACCACCACGACCTAAAGTTGTAATTTCTCCATCCTTAGATTTTGAAATAAATCCAGGAACTAATGTTATAGCTACAGAATTGTTCGAAAAATAATTATTGATATTTGCATTTGTTATTTTAAAATTAACAGAAGCATTAGTGAATACTTTGTCAGTTACAATAAGCTCTTGTGAATTTTTTAGTGCTGCATCCAATCCTTTTGATTTTAATGATTCACTAATAATGTAAGACGATAAAAGTTCTCCATAGCTCAAGAGTTTATCTGTAGTTTTTGGTGACAATTCATTAATTAAGTACAATCCGTCTAAGAGCTGTTCCAGACGGGTTAACTTAGCACAAACCACTTCCTTGATCAATTCTTGTGAATCCCCAGAAATAAGTTCACTTATAATACTTAAGTGCTGATCTTTAATAATTTTAAAGGTTTCTTTGTATTGACTTTGTTTAGCAACAGCTTGATTGGCTGCTGTCAACAGTTTGTCTGTAATTCCTCCAACAGCGGAAACAACGACTACTATAGCCGACTTTTGAGAACTGTTTTTTAAAATTTGAATTACTTTATTGATGTTTTTGGCCGACCCAACGGATGTACCACCAAATTTTAATACTTTCATTTTGAATATTTTAATCTTTTGAAAAAATCGCTACTATGATAAACATCACACATAGCTTATAGGTACGGAGGTAAATATATTTAGTAACCCAAACGGGTAATAATGCCTGTTGTAGAACTGAAAGTAAAGCCAAAAGAAATAGTCGCCTCAGTTGAAGCGTAAAGTGAAATAATATTTTGGTCTATTTTACTCATTTATGACTTAATACATATCAAAAGTATTATTTTTACGCTAATAAAAAAACAAATCCTTGACTTTTACGAATTTATAATAATTGTCTAATTTTTTTTCTGTAAAAAAAGAAATAAGGATTTAAATCTGTCATTATAATAATTTGAATTTTAGGCAGTGGCCTTATTAATAAAATTTACTTGTGAAAATATTTTCGAAAGAACAGATCTACGAAGGCGATAGATTAACAGCTACTAAACAAAATATAGCTTCAACAGATTTAATGGAGCGCGCTGGAAGCCAGATTTTTAATTGGATAGATAAACGCATGCAAGGTGCACAAGTACCTATTCATGTATTTTGTGGTATTGGTAATAATGGGGGAGATGGATTGGTTTTAGCAAGACATTTAGTAACGCATGGTTATAATGTTTTTTGCTATGTAGTGAATTGTAGCGATAAGCGTTCTAAAGATTTTTTAATTAATTACGACCGTATTAAAAATGTAACCAAGGATTGGCCAACGCTTCTAAGTTGTACCGAAGAATTTCCTGAAATTGATTCTGATGATATCATTGTTGACGCCATTTTTGGAATTGGACTTAATAGGCCAGCAGATGCTTGGGTAAAAGCATTGTTTAATCATTTTAAAGCATCTAAGGCGTTTACCCTAGCTATAGATATGCCGTCGGGATTATATGCCAACAGTGTTCCTGAGGATGAAAATGGAGTGGTTTGGGCTGATTACACCCTAAGCTTTGCTTCTCCAAAATTGGTGTTCTTCTTACCTGAAACGGAAAAATATACATTGCAATGGGAGGTCTTAGATATAGGATTGGATCCTGAGTTTCTGAGAACCACTGAAACGGAAGCAGAGATTATTGGTAAATATGATATTTTGCCATTGTATAAACAAAGAGAAAAGTTTGCACATAAAGGAAGCTATGGTCACAGTGTAATCCTAGGAGGGAGTTATGGTAAAATTGGAGCTGTATTATTGGCAAGTCGTGGCGCGTTGTCTGTAGGATCTGGTTTAATAACGTCCTACATTCCAAAATGTGGTTATACAGCTATGCAGTCGGCATTTCCAGAAGCAATGGTTATCACAGATTCAGATGATGAAATTATAACGCGGGTTCAAATGGATATAAAACCTACTGTCATTGGAGTTGGAGTTGGTATGGGAACTCATAAAAAAACGATTCATGCGTTCAAATCATTTTTAGAAGAAAATAAAACACCTCTGGTTATTGATGCTGATGGTATTAATATTTTGGCGAAACAAAAGGCTTTACTTAAGCAGCTTCCAAAGGATACTATTTTAACCCCACATCCAAAGGAATTAGAACGATTAATTGGGAAATGGACTGACGATTTTGATAAATTAGAAAAAGCTAAAGCATTTGCCAAGACCCACAACCTTATTTTGATTATTAAAGGGGCACATACGGTTACCGTTGCTAAGGGTCGTTTATTTATTAACTCAACGGGAAACCCAGGACTGGCAACAGCGGGTAGTGGAGACGTACTTACAGGGATGATCACTGGCTTGATTGCTCAAGGTTATGCACCCAAAGCGGCAGCTATATTTGGGGTGTATCTGCATGGGAAATCTGCAGATATTGCTTTGGAAGATTATGGGTATCAGAGTTTAATATCAAGTCATGTTATTGAATATATGGGTAGGGCTTTCTTAGATTTATTTAAACAGGAACCTCAGAATCCTCCAGAGAATCCAGAACAAAATGCTAAATAATGAAATAAAAAAAAGCCGCATCTAGCGGCTTTTTTATATGTGTTTGTGAGTATTATTTAATCTCCAATTCTTCGAAGAGGGCTACTAATTTCTCTTCAGAAGGCCTAGGTGCATTAGAGTTTACAATATCTCCATTAGGATCTACTAGAATGAAACGAGGAATGCCTTTGATTAAATAATCTTGTACAAATTTTGAATTCCAGTCGTTATCTGCAAATACTTGAATGCCACCTAATTCTTTATCAACAATCATCTTTTTCCAAGCTTCATGATCTTTTTCCTTGTCTATTGAAAGACTAACAAACTCAATATTCTTACCGTGGTAATTACTTTCAACTTCTTTTAAGAATGGTATTTCACGTTTACAAGGCCCACACCAAGTTGCCCAAACATCTATATATACATATTTCCCTTTTAAATCGTCAAGCGAAGTTGTACCACCAGCATAGTTTTCATAATCTACAAACTTTGGCGAAGGTTGTCCCTTTGCTACGGTCTTTAAAGTATTATAGCTTTCTGTAATTTCTTTTTTATGTGATTCATTAGTTGACCCCGCCATAAAAGCTTGGTAAAATCCTTCAAGGTCACTTGTATAGGTTACGCTATATTTAGCATTCTCATAAAGCAAACCGTTTTTTATGGATTCGGCAGTAATAGCACTTGCCACTTTTAGCATTGCAATATCTTGTTCAATGGAATCTGTTTTAGCTAAATCAGTCGCTTCTTTGTAAAAATGAGATGAAACTAAGCTTTTATAATCTTGTGAGAAATTATAATCATCTTCT
>Ga0105356_10003394_pt1 | contig 15671 bp, 12 predicted proteins | sample GOMGulsemesocosm_3_FD_83502 | JGI IMG/M metagenome (GOLD analysis project Ga0105356, IMG submission 83502) | Methane-oxidizing microbial communities from mesocosms in the Gulf of Mexico - GOM9D Gulf of Mexico | ecosystem: Environmental > Aquatic > Marine > Cold seeps | place: Gulf of Mexico...
ATTTGGTTCTTTTAGATGAAGCGATTATCTACAACACCTCGCACTTATTAGGTTTCTTTTCTGTTTTTAATGCAGATGCTATTAAAGATATTAAGTTGTACAAAGGTGGTATACCAGCGAAATTTGGAGGACGCGTATCATCAGTATTAGATGTTCGTCAGAAAGATGGAAATAGCAAAGGTTTAAAATTAAGTGGAGGAGCAGGTATTATTGCAAGCAGGTTTACTGCAGAAGGTCCTTCTTATGGTAAAAAGGGATCTTTTTTAATAGCTTTAAGAAATTCTACAAAATTTAAGGTAGGAGATAACAGTGCTAAATTTTATGATTTGAATTTAAAAACGAATTATGAATTGAATGCAAAGAACAAATTGTATTTATCAGGATATTTTGGTAGAGATGTTTTCGTTATCGATGGATTATTTTCTAACAGTTATGGGAATTTATCTGGAAACTTAAGATGGAATCATATTTTCAATGACCGGTTGTTTTCTAATGTATCATTGATTTATAGCAAATACAATTACGAACTGTCAATTGACATGTTTGAATTTGATTGGATCTCTTCTATTAAAAATTACAATGTCAAATACGATTTTAAATATTATTTGAGTAATGATTTAAAATTTGATTTTGGAATGAATGCAATCTACTATGATTTTGATCCAGGTGAAATAAATCCAAATACAGAAACCTCACCAGTAAATCCCTTACGACTGGAACAAAAAAGTGCCCTTGAAAGTGGTGTATATATCAATTCAGAGCATAAATTAACAAAAAAAATAACTGCGAATTATGGATTTCGCTACAGTAGTTTTGTAAGATTGGGAGGTCAAAAATTGGCCAATTATGAAAATGAGTTGGCAGTAGTTTACAATACTACATTGGGAATATACGAGGAAGGAAATCGAATAAGTGAAACTTCTTATTCAAAAACGGATAAAATTAAAACTTTCGGAAACTTAGAACCCCGTCTTTCTTTGGCCTATCAATTGACCAGTACTTCTTCAATAAAAACGGGCTATTCTAGAACGGCCCAATACATTCATTTACTCTCAAATACAAGTTCTGTTACTCCTTTAGATGTATGGGCACCAAGTGGTCAATTTATAAAACCTCAATTATCCAACCAGTATGCAATAGGTTATTTTAAGAATTTTAGTGAACAAAAATATTCTTTAGAAGTAGAAAGTTACTACAAAACAATTGATAATAGAATTGATTATATAGATGGTTCTGATTTGATTGGGAACGATTTTGTTGAAACAGAAATATTAAATGGAGAAGGGAGAGCATATGGTATAGAATTGTTGTTAAAAAAGAACAAAGGAAATTTTACAGGATGGATTGCCTATACGCTTTCAAAGTCAGAGCAAAGAACACCAGGTGGAGATGCTGGTGGTTTGGGAATAAATCAAGGAAACTGGTACAATTCAGTTCATGATAGAACACATGATATATCTATAACAGGAAGTTTCAAAGCCAATGAAAAATGGTCTTTTGGTTCCAATTTGGTTTTTCAAACAGGAAGACCTGTAACTTATCCTAATGGAGAATATCAATATGAAGATATTTCGATTGCCAGTTATTCATTGCGAAACGAAAATAGGTTGCCAGCCTATCACCGATTAGATGTATCAGCAACTTATACACCAAGTAAAAACAACAATAGAAAGTGGAAAGGCGAGTGGGTATTTGGTATCTACAACCTTTATGCTCGTAAAAACGCCGCTTCTATAGCTTTTAAACAAAATAGAGAAACAGGAGATAATGAAGCAATTAGAACTTCAATATTTGGATTACTTCCTTCTGTATCTTATAATTTTAAATTTTAAACCATAATGAGAACTTTAGTAAAAAATATATGTATTGTAGTAGGTAGTATTTTAGTTGTTTCATGTACAGATGTCATCAACGTAGAAGTCCCAGTTGCGCCACCAAGATTGGTTATTGAGGCCTCTCTAGATTGGGAAAAAGGCACCGATGGAAAAGAACAAGCAATTAAATTAAGCATGTCTAATCCTTATTTTGACACTTCAGAAAACAATAAGGTTGTTGGAGCTTCTGTAAAAATAATTAACAATGAGAATCAAAGTGAAACCCTTTTTGTAGATCAAAATAATGGTTTTTATACTACGGCTGAATTCAATCCTGTTTTGAATCAATCGTATACTTTAACAATAATAAATAAAGGAGAAACTTATACCGCAATCGAAACTTTTTCATCAGTTCCAGATATTGAAGAAGTGTATCAAACGACAGAAAAAGGGGTAGATAAAGATGCTTTAGAAGTAAATATTGTGTTTAAGGATCCTTTACCTCAAGTAAACTTTTATTTGTTGAAGGTAAAAGAACAAGCTGATTTATTGCCACAATTATTTTATGGCTCTGATGATTTTACAGATGGAAATTTATCTACGATTATTTATGAAAGGTTAGAAGATGAGGATAACAATCAAAAAGAATTTAAGAGCGAAGATGTTTTGGATATAAAATTGCATAGTGTTTCAGAACGATATTACAATTATATGCGCTTGTTAATAGATCAATATGACAACGTAGGAAATCCTTTTAGTGCAACACCAGTACCATTAAAAGGAAATTGTATCAATCAAGAAAATCCAGAAAATTATGCCTTTGGATATTTTAGGTTGACACAGGTAGTAAAAAGCAATTTTACGTTTGAATAAAATATATGGGTATGAATACACTGTTACAAAGAACAAGGAAAACAAACACCAGTTTAAATAAATTAAAACATATAAAATTTGAACATTTAGACAATCTATACAGTGCAGCTTTGATAGATGCTACTGGATATGAAATTGTAAAAGGTTATGGTAAAACTTCGTTAGAAGCAGTGAATGATATGCATGCCAGATTATTGTAATAATTATTATTAAGTTTTTTTATTGCAGTAGCTATAAAATTAAAGAATCCAATTACTTAAAATTAAGTAATTGGATTCTTCTTGTTTTCACTTATTTCTGATAAATGAGGTCAGAAATATATTTTGTATCTGAAATGGAAGTATTATTAAACTTAGACAAACCACTTTTTTTAGTCGAAATATTTATTATTTCAAAAATATTTTTTTTTGCATGTAATAAATAATACCTTCAAGACACTAATTAAGAAAAACAATAGTGAGTAGCGATTTTTATAAAACATCGATTTTACCTTTTGCAGCAATTATTATTAAAATTTGCAGAGCGTACACAAATAACCAAGAAGATTTTGAAGATTATTATCAAGAAGTGTGTTTGCAAATTTGGAGGAGTAAGGATCGTTTTCGTCAGCAATCAGAATGGTCTACATGGATTTATAGATTGTCTTTGAATGTATGTTTGACTTTGTTGAAGAAAAAGAAAAACAACCGTCAACATTTTGCTTCAGATTACATTTATGCAGAGATAATGGAAGAAAATGCTGCGTTTTCTGATGAATCTTTGAATCAATTGTACGGTGCAATTAGACAATTAAAGGAAGTGGATAGGGCAGTAATTTTATTGTATTTGGAAGAAAAGTCCTATCAAGAAATTGCTGACATAATAGGAACCAATCCTAATAATATTGGTGTACGTGTTAAAAGAATTAAAGAACGGTTAAAAAAAATAATGAGTTAGAAATTATGGAAAAATCAATAGAAACAATTTGGAAAGAAGGTTTTTTAAAAAAGGATGCAGTAATCATTCCTAAATTAAATAATTTGTACAGTCAGAAATCAAAACATATAATAGATAAAATTAGGCGTATGCTTAAAATAAATCTAGTTGGAATTGTTGTTTTTTCATTTATGGTTTTAGTAGCTTCCTATGTGCAAGGATTATTTTTATCAGGGGTACTTATTTTTATATTATTGAATGTTATTGTGTTTGTTAATAGAAACTTATTAAGGAGTATCAAAGAAATTGACAAAAATTTGAATAGTTACGAGTACTTAAAATCTTTTGATTCTTGGCTGAAAAAACAAATAGCTATAAATGAAAAGTTATCTGCTTTTGTTTATCCTTCTTTATTTATTTCTATGATTTTGGGTTTTTGGTTTTCAGAACGATTTCAAAAAGGGATTGCTATAATTCTAGGTAACTATAATGAAATTTATTTTTACAAAGGATACCCGATATTTTGGATACTGCTACTTGTAGCGATAACATGTCTTTTGGCTTTTTTTGGGGGGAGAATTTACAAATGGGATGTAAATTTAATTTATGGTCGCGTATTTAGAAAACTAGAAGAAATAATTACAGATATAGAAGAATTAAGAAAATAAAAAACATGAATTTAAACGAAACATTAGATTTTTTCAAAAAACGTTTGGAAAAATCAACCAAAAAATCTGAAATAAAAATAGACACCAAATTTGTAACCGTATTGACCAATTTAAAAGAGAGAGCATTGACAAAAAAAGACTATGAATTGATTGATATTCAATTGAATAATTTGAATTTTGATGACCATTCAAAAAAGAATTTAAGAAAGCAGTTGCGTACATTTTTAAAATACTTAAAAGAAAAATTTGCTCTAGTTTCAGAAGGTTATTATACAGAGTTAGGAATGGCTTTAGGTATTACTTTTGGTGCAGCTCTTGGATCTGTTTGGGAGATTGGAATGACAATTTCTTTCGGAATGCTATTTGGATTGATTGTAGGGAAGTATATGGATTCAGAAGCTGAGAAATTAAATAAAGTCCTAAAAGCAAAAATGAAATAAATTGATAATTTTTTAAAAAAAATCTATAAAAAAAAACCAAAAATAAAAAAAGAATGTACCTTCGGGAAAAATAAATAAAAATGAAAAAAATAATTCTTTTATTACTTGTAAGCTTTACTATGAACGGTTTAATTGGACAAACCTCTAAAGTCAAATTATACAATCCAGAAGCAGATGCTAAGAGTGATATTCTAGAGGCAGTTGCTAAAGCAAAACAAGAAGGAAAACATGTTTTGTTGCAAATAGGAGGAAACTGGTGTGGATGGTGTATTTCATTTGATAAAACAGTTAAAAGTGATGCGTCCTTAAAAAGGACATTAGATGCGTCTTACGTTACTTATCATTTAAATTATTCAAAAGGGGCATTAAATGAAGGTATATTGGCTAGTTTGGGATATCCTCAACGTTTTGGTTTTCCTGTTTTTGTTGTTTTAGATGGTGATGGAAAAAGATTACATACGCAAAGCAGTGCTTATTTAGAAGAAGGAAAAGGACACAGTGTTAAAAAGGTAATGACTTTCTTTAATAGTTGGACACCAGCGGCTATAAATCCTAAAAATTATCCTTTTAAGGGATGATTTTATACAACCAACTATAATTGTAATTTTTTATATTGGATTGAAATGATTTAATTTTTCAAAATTAAAGTTTCGCTTAGATTCTTATTGTTTGTATGTAAATTTCTGAACAGTTTTTCGACTGTAAAAATAGAATTTGGATAATGCCGAAGGAAATTGAAACGGAAATTAAGAAATAATGAAAAAATTACTACAAGAAATTTCAAAATGTACGGTATGTTCTGAATATTTGGAATTGGGACCGAGACCAATTGTTTCTGGAAGTTCAGAAAGCAAAATTATCATAATAGGACAAGCACCAGGCACAATTGTACATAGAACAGGAATTCCTTGGGATGACAAAAGTGGAGAGAATTTAAGAAGTTGGTTAGGAATAAATACCAAAACATTTTATGACGCTTCTAAAGTTGGATTGTTGCCAATGGGGTTTTGTTATCCTGGTCGTGGAAAATCAGGTGATTTACCACCAAGAAAAGAGTGTGCACCTTTATGGCATGATGACGTGTTACAACAAATGAAAAATGCCAAATTAACAATATTGGTTGGAAAATATGCTCAAGATTATTATTTAACTAATACAGGAAAAAGAACACTTACAGAAACCGTTCGAAGTTTTGAAGAATACCTTCCTAATTATTTTGTTTTGCCACACCCTTCTCCTCGAAACAATATTTGGCAAGCAAAAAATGAATGGTTCAAAGAAATGGTTTTGCCTAGATTAAAAAAAGAAATTTCAAATTTAGATCTGTAGAAAGTATGGTTTGAAAAAAAACTAGAATAACCTAAGTTTCTTAAGTAATACCAATTAAATAGTTGTAGGAGATTGAATAAGAAAGTTATATATTTCTGCCTGTTTAAAAATAACTCTCTATCTAATGAAAAAATCAATCCTATTTATTGTCTTACTTGTCGCATTTACAAGCTGTAAATCACCTATAAATCTATTTAATGGAAAAGACCTAACAGGCTGGCATGTGGATGTTCCTGATATGGATGACAATCCGACGACCATCAATCCATTTATTGTAAGAGATGGTAATCTCGTCAGTTTAGGCATACCTAGAGGACATTTGATTACGGATAAAAACTATAAAAATTATCGTTTGATCGTAGAATATAGATTTGCGGGAAAACCAGGGAATTGTGGTGTTTTGGCGCATGCATCTACGCCAAGAGCCCTGTATGGAATGTTTCCTAAATCTATGGAAATACAAATGAAACATGAAAATGCTGGAGACTTTTGGTGTATTGTAGAAGACATTACAACTGATGACATGGTAGAACGGAGAGGTTTAAAGGAACAGTGGGGAATTACAAAAGGTAAAAAACGCAGAATTAAAAACCTTACAGATGGATCTGAAAATCCTGTAGGGGAGTGGAACGAGATGATTATTGAATGTTTAAACGATGAAATAAAGGTTTGGGTAAATGATGATTTTGTAAACCATGGCTACAATGCTACAGCTAGTAGTGGACAAATTGCATTACAAGCAGAAGGTTCTGAAGTTGAATTTAGAAAATTGAATTTGACCTCAATTGCTAAGTTTAGCAACTAATTTGAATACCATTCCTAATGGTAGAAGCTTATATAAAGCCCAAATATAAAACCAGTATATATAAATTATGAAACTAGTAAAACGTTTTTTAGTACTATTATTTATTTTTACGATCTCTTCAAATTTTGTAAGTGCTCAGAATAATGTTGAGAAACCAACACTTTCAAATCCAGATTCATGGAGTTTGATTTTGTTACCAGATACTCAATCTTATGTGAAGTTTGGTAGAAATCAAGGAATCCTTGAGTTAATGACGAGTTGGGTAAGTGAAAATATTGAAAATTTGAATATCAAAATGGTACTGTGTACTGGAGATTTGGTAGAACAAAATGAACTCATCGTTCCTGACAATGTAAATGGGAACGAAACGAGTGTAAATCAGTGGTTAGCCGTTTCACATGCATTTAAAAGATTGGATGGAAAAGTACCTTATATATTGGCAGCAGGAAACCATGATTTTGGATACAAAAATGTAGAACACCGTAAATCAAATTACAACACTTATTTTCCAGCAGAAAGAAATCTTTTGACTCATAAAATCTTGCGAGCAGCTGCAAAAAACTCACAAGGACATCCAACCTTAGAAAATGCAATTTTTGAATTTATATCTCCTCATAAACGTAAATTTTTATTTGTAAACCTTGAATTTGCTCCAAGAGAATCTGTTATAAAATGGGCAAAAAAACACACACAAAAAGAAATTTATAAAAATCATACCGGATTTGTTTTAACACATTCCTATTTAAATGCCAAAAACGAACATATTGCACATGAAAATTACCCTATAAAAGATGGGAATTATGGAAAAGCAATATGGGAAAAACTAATAGCTCCTTCTAAAAATATTCAATTGGTTGTTTCTGGACATATTGGAGCTCCTAATAATTTCAAAGCACATGTTGGCTTTAGAAAGGATACTAATAATGCAGGAAAAAGAGTCAACCAAATGACATTTAATGCCCAAGCATTGGGAGGTGGATGGCATGGTAATGGTGGAGATGGCTGGTTGAGAATTCTAGAATTTCTTCCTGATGGAAAAACGGTGAAAGTAAAAACATATTCTCCAATGTTTGCTATTTCTCCTAGTTCAAAAAACAAGGCTTGGAGTAAAGAACCATTCAATGAGTTTTCTTTTGAATTAGATTAAGTGTAATTAGTACATTTTATTGAGCACGGCTTGCAATGCAAGTAAAATTCAGTTATTTTTGATCTCTTAACCTAAAGAAATAATAATGATCAAGTACTCTCCATGTATGGATATTTTTTTTCCAAACGTATCCTTCAAAAATAAAATTGAAACAATTGCAAAACTAGGCTATAAAAATTATGAATTTTGGACTTGGTGGGATAAAGATATTAATGAAATACAAGATGTTACTGAAGCAAATAACATGAACTTAATGACTTTCTGTACAAAGTTTGTTTCTTTAGTTGATGTAACCAAGAGAAATGAATATTTGGAAGGTTTAAATGCTACCATTGAGGTTTCAAAAAAATTAGGGAATAAAGTTATTATTTCCCAAGTAGGTGACGAGCTTGTAGGTTTGAGTAGAGGGGCTCAGAAAGAATGTTTAATTGAAGGCTTAAAAGCTGCTGCTGAATTGTTAAAAGGTACAGATTTGGTTTTGGCTATCGAACCCTTAAATTTATTATACGATCACAAAGGATATTTTTTGGCACGTTCAGATGAAGCTTTTGATATCGTAAATGCTGTAGGTTCAAAAAATGTAAAAATTTTATTTGATATCTACCATCAACAAATAACAGAAGGAAATATTATCAATAATATCAAAACGTATTTTGATCAAATTGCACATTTTCATATGGCAGACCTTCCAGGACGTGGAGAAATTGGCACAGGAGAAATAAACTACCCTGTAATATTAAAAACAATTGAAAATCTAGGATTCAATGGAGGAGTAGGGATAGAACTTTTTCCAAAAAATGAAAATCATTCAGAAGTATTGAGTAATACATTGTTTCTTAATTCATAAGGCTCTCTATAAAAGTTACTTGTATTTTTATTTAAGAAATAATAGCGTTATTTTAGTAGAAGGTTTTAACCGAATTTAGTTTTTAGAATATCATAAAAAGATGGGAAACAATTCTAATCGACGTTCTTTTCTGAAAAAAACGCTACTAGGGACAGGTGGCGTATTGTTGATTCCTAATTTTATTAGTTGTACAACAGATATTTATAATAACGATGGTATAATTCCAGAAGATCTCATAACAACCAATTATGAATATGGTGTAGCTAGTTTTGATCCCACCGATTCACAAGTAATAATTTGGACTCGATACGGTACCTCTTTACCATCGGTAGAAATATTATGGCAAATTTCTACAGACGAAACCTTTAAAAACACAATTCGGAGTGGTTTAGTAACAACAAGTAGTGAAAGAGACTATACAATTGCTATAGAAATAAAAAACTTGAAACCGGATCAGAAATTATTCTATAGGTTTGTCAATATAAATGAAAAAACAGTATCACCAATTGGTGAAACAATAACACTCCCAGTAGAAAATGTTGAACAAATAAAATTAGGAATTGCTTCTTGTTCTAATTATGAATTTGGGTTCTTCAATGTCTACCATGCTATGACCAATTCTGATATAGACATTGTCATCCATCTGGGAGATTATATTTATGAAAATGGAAGTACTTTTACCAATGTAAATTCTGGAAGGGCTCACAAACCCTCGAATGAACTCATTACTTTAGAAGATTATCGACTTCGTTACAAACAATATAGAAGAGATAAAAACTTAAAAGCATTGCATCAAAAGAAACCTTTTATTTGTGTTTGGGATGATCATGAAATAGCAGATAATAGTTATAAAGAAGGAGCCTTGAATCATCAAAATAATGAAGGGAGTTTTACACAAAGAAAACTAAGTGCTTTGCAAGCTTACAGCGAATATTTACCCACCAAAACAAATGAAGATGACCTAATTTATCGCAGTTTTGAAATAGGAAATTTATTGCATTTGGTAATGCTCGATACGAGATTGATAGGAAGAGATCAGCAATTAGAATACAGTAATTATTACAATACGGCTGGAGAATTAGATACCGCAAATTTTCAACAAGATTTAATGGCAGCCGATAGAACTATGCTAGGAAGTTTACAAAAAGATTGGTTGCTGAATGAAATAAATAGAAGTACTACAGACTGGTTGCTATTAGGACAACAAGTTTTAATGGGGAAAATGTTTTTTCCTGCTGAATTATTAATTAAAATAACAGCCTTACAAAAGGAATTTAGTTTGTTAGGTGCCATTTCATTGGAATCCACTACTTCTTTATTAAACCAATTGGACGCATTGGTTTTGTTGAAAACTAGAAGTCAAAATAACGACCCAACTCTTACAATGGAAGAATTACAAAGGGTTCATACTGTATTGCCTTATAACCTTGATGCATGGGATGGATACCCTATAGAAAGAGATTCCATTTTAAATGCTTTGTCTAGTAAAAAGGCAATTGTTTTGGCAGGAGATACTCATAATGCCTGGTTCAACCGTATAGAAACAATAAATGCGAATGCAGTTGTACATGAATTTGCTACTGCTTCTGTTACTTCTCCTGGATTTGAAATATTGAATTGGGGAGATAGTGTCAATGAAAAATTCCAAGATGCAATTGCATTTTTAGTCGATGGTTTGGATTATTTCAATAGTTCAAAACGAGGTTTTATGGAAATGGAAGTAAACAGTACAAGTTTAACAATCAAATGGGTTTTTGTGGATACTATTAAATCAGAAAACTACAAAGTAGAAGTGAAACATACAACAACTTTATAAGTGATTTTTAAAAAAGAAGTGTTTAGTTGCACAATTAAATTGGTTTGGATTTTCATATTTGTCTTCAAAATAATCAGTTTTTTTACTTGAAAAAAGTTAGGATTAAAAAAATGTATAGAGGTCAGTAGATAGCTACATACAAATCTGAAATGATAAAACAGAGCATATCAAATATAGCATTAAATAATTATGTCTGTTCGAGCGGAGTCGAGAACTATAGCACCTATAAATAGGTCTCGACTTTAGTTTATCTTGGGCGTAGTCGAAAGACTCGACCAGACACCAAACAAAGAGAATTCTAAATTCATAATAGGAAACTAGTTACTGACCTCTAAATATGTATTTTTAAAACCTTTGGAGCAAATAAGGCTTTGTTCAAGATATCAATTAAAGTTATTGGTATCTTTTTCTTAGCCGAATCATAGCGAAATTGAGGTTTTTATAGAATTTATTGTTGTATGAACAACTTTAAAAGTGGAATATTAAATGTGGCAATAGACTTTTTTAATTAAATTTAAATTGAAGAAATGTATTGTTTCATCAAAATTGTATTTGAAATTGTAGTGAACTTGTATATAGAATTAAAAGCGTTATAAACGGAGATATAACCCAAGAACCTGCTTTATCATAAGAAAAGTTAAAACGAGTTCTCACAAGTCTAAAACCTATACGGGAACTTAAACATAGTTAACAATCCCTTATCTATAAAAAAAGGACGTTGAACTATAGGAAATTTAATTTCGTCTAAAACAAATTTTGCTCTTGAACTTTATATATATATTAATGTTGAATAAAACCCCTTAAAGACATGAAAAAAAATTACTTTCACCTAAGAATCTTACTACTGTTAGTGACTTTGTTTTTTACCTATTCGGTAAATTCTCAAAACAAACAGCCTTCTGAAAAAAGTACAACGGAAGTTCCATTCAATTGTGATTTTTATGCGTATTTATTTCAATACAATGATGTATATGCGATAAACTTGGCTTCTGGAAGCTCTGTACAAGTTGCTACAGATATAACGCCTGGAAATATCAATGCGGCAGGATACAACAATGCAGATGGTTTTATTTGGGGATCTTTAAGTACTCCTTCCAAATCTATCGTTCGTATTGGTAAAGATTTTTCTACAGAAACTTTTTATATTGATGAATTGCCTACAAGTGGTCGTTATATAGGAGATGTTGATAGCAATGGTGTTTATTATTTAAAGCCTGGCGGAACCACAGTTTATAAAATTGATTTGGATCCAAGTTCTGCAAATTATACAGAATTTATCAATTCATTTACACTAAGTAGTTCTATTACTATTCATGATTGGGCTTTTAATGCTGCGGATGGTTATTTGTATACGGTTGAAAAAAACACAAATATTTTGTACAGAATTGATGCAGCAACAGGTATTGTTAGTAGCCTAGGTGTAGTTCCTATTCTTACAGGTTTGAATTATACTTACGGAGCTGTTTATTTTGATGCTTCCGGTAATTTTTATGTGTCTTCGAATCAAACGGGGACAATTTATATTGTATATGCCGTACAAGATCTTACCGAAAACAGTACGATGGTCTCCAATTTATTTGCTTTTGGTCCTTCCAGTTCTCAAAATGATGGAGCAAGATGCCCTACTGCAATAGTTCCGCAAGAAGATTGTACAAACGGTATAGATGATGATGGGGATGGGCTTGTGGATTGTGACGATCCATCTTGTTCTGGAGTTAGCAATTGTGAAGTAATTACGCCAGTAACAGGTGGAAATGAAGGAGGCTTGGAAAGTAACAATCGACTGTCTCAAAAAATAACACAACGTAATTATACCAGAAGTAAAATAAATTATAAGTTCAATAAAAGCACTGCTAAGAAAATCAAGAAAAGTAAAAAGAGAACCTATAACAAATCTGGAGAGCTGGAACTCAATAATTTTATACCGACAAATATATTACCAAATACAACTGTTATAGAATCTTCGCCTAGCGATTTGATTGGAATAACCAATGCTGAAGAGATTCTTTCTGTTGATTATTTAAAGAATTCGGAAACAGTTGCAGCTCTTTTAGCTATCAAAACAACGAATGGTGTCTATGAACATACCAAATATATTTGTGATCGTTTGTTAGGTGCTGAGATCCTTTCAATTTCAACATTTGATATACAGGAACACTCATTTATTAAAACATTGATAAAACATGCCAATGGTGATAAAGAATTTGTAGTAAGTTTTTCTGTGAAAATTTTACCAGATGCTTTTGAAGTGGACAGTCACTGGAACTTAGACAGGTATGATGCTACAGCCAATTATTACAACTTTCAAATATGGAGTAATAGTATTGATGATTTGTATCGATTGGCCGATGGAATTTTGGAGTTGACCGGGAGCCTTAAACCTATTCAAAAATACTATACCAGTTTACCGCCAGTTGTTTATGCGAAAAAAGGAACTTATATTAATGGAAATCTTGAATTGAATATTGTAAACACCAATAATTCTAGTCAGGTAACTGTTGATGGAGGAATAAGAAGATCAGAAACGAGTGAAACAGAAACTATAGACCTTTCGATACCTGTAGCAACCGATTTTATTAGCTCATTGAAAATAGAAACTGGACCTTTTTTCGATTTTGGATTGAGAATACATTCAGGTCCTTTCGATACACCAGATGATTTGTTTGTTTCTGATGGAGCTTGGGGCTTAGATGATACAGCAGCATCGACAGAAGTTACTGATTTTAAAATATCTCAGAATACAGAAGCTCTTATTGATTCCGGAATGCGAGTAGAAAGAAATGTGAAACTAAAAGCTGAAACATCAGAATTTGTAGCGGTATATAAAGCATTTACGCCAAGGTTTCATCCTGTAGATTTATCAGCATTCAATTCTATAAATTTAAAAGCATCGGGAGAAGGAATCTTGAAAATCACCCTATTGAAGAAAAGCATAGACCAATGGGAAAATCAATTTAGAACAACCATTGCATTGCCAGAAAACACAGAAGAAATAAGTATCCCATTTTATAATTTTAAAGATGTCAATGGGGATGAATTTAAAGCAAACGATATCACAACATTGATTTTTACAATGGAGTCAAAATCGGGAACGTTAGAACAAAAACAAATGGAGCTTTCAAATTTATACTTTAAAAACAATCTTGATTTTGATGCTGTAGCGCAAGCTTTAGAAAAAGCAGCTGCTTCAAAAATACTTGTAACACCAAATCCTATCCAAAATAAAGCACGTGTTTCTTTTATGTCTCACACTCCAGGGAACTGTGAAGTGACTATAACATCAATTACAGGAAAAATTGTATGGCAACAAAATAATAATATGATTTTAGGTTTGAATTCTATTAACTTTGAAAAGAAAAATTTAAAAAATGGTTTGTACATAGTTAAGGTTACAGCTCCAAACCATAGTTTTAAAGCAACTAAAATTCTTATTCAATAATTATTTATGTTTGATAAAATCAAGATCTAATACATTAAAATTATTTGCAGCCTTGACAAGCAATGTAGAACCAATCATTTCAAACAAATGATTGGTTTTTAATACAAATTCTGCTTGTTTTTCTATCTTGTAATTAGGTATTCCTACAACAGTCAAATCTGTGTTGGCCGAGTATTTTTCAATTAGTTTATAATAAGGCTTTTGTTCCACTGCGTTGTTTATTATTTTAATAGTAACACTGACCCTTAAATCTTCTACCAGGTTTTGGATTTTTGATAGGATGATTTCTTTGCCAACATTGTTGTTGTTTACAAACAAAACTCTAATGTTTGTAGCGCTCCATTTTTGAGATGCAATGATAAACCGAGCAATATTTAACATCATTTCTGCATTTTTACTATCTGTTTCTCTCCACCAAAAATCAACAGTTTTGTAATTTCCAAATTTGACTTCTCTATCAAAATCCAAGTAGAGCAAATTATAATCCAAATGCAATAAAGTTTCTGTCATTTTTGAATATTCTTTCGAGTTCTCTAAGCCTTTTGGCCAACCCATCATGATAGTATTTGGCTCTACTCCAGAAAATCCAAAAGTAGAAGCAATGGTTGTAATTCCTTCATAAATGTTATTTACTTTTAATTGTCTTGCAAAAATTCCCAATTCACTAAATATTTCATTTCTAACAATTTGCTCTGTTTTTCGTAAAGGCTTGTTGTCGTTTCTATCTAATATTAATTTAAAATTGGTAACAACACCTGTACGACCAGATACTGTCTTTCCTAATTCTAATAAATAAGATTGGTGATCACTTTCTCCACTAAATAATATAATATTTGGATTCCAATTGGAGTTTTCTTCTATTTTTCCATCTATTTTTTTCAAACCTTTATTTACAATATTCTCCCAAACACTTCTCCATACATCATTGGATTGGAGTTTTACTTCTTTTCTTTGCAATCCAAAATACAAACCTCCAATAACAGCCAATGCAGCTAGCATGGCTAAAGTATCCAGCTTGAACATGACAGCAAAACAGGCTACAAAGCCTAACAAACCAATCCATCTTTTTATTTTAAAAGTAGGTTGAAAATCTGGGTTTGCCCAACTTTCTAAAAAGTAGGAAATATTGATAAATCCATATGCTGTAAGATAAAACATGGAAACAATACGAGCAATAACATCCAATTCACCAATCAATATTCCTGCTTCAGCAATAATAAAAACTAAAAATAGTGCATTTACAGGTTCGTTATTTTTACCTTTTCCTTTACCAAATAATTTAGGTGTTACCTTATCAACGGACATTGCCTGCAAAATTCTTGGGCCTCCTAAAATTCCACCAATGGCAGAAGATAAAGTAGCCCCCCAAATCCCTGCAACCACTGCAGGAGCAAACAAGGCAATTTTCATAAGAATGTTATAATCTGTTTTTAATATTTCTGAATCAATTGTACAAGCTAAAAAAATAGCAAGTCCTATGTAAACAAATAAACCAACACCAATTGCCCATAATGTACCATTTGGAATTGATTTTTTAGGATCTTCTAAATCACCGCTCATAGCAATTCCAGCTGTAAA
>Ga0105356_10003398_pt1 | contig 15667 bp, 11 predicted proteins | sample GOMGulsemesocosm_3_FD_83502 | JGI IMG/M metagenome (GOLD analysis project Ga0105356, IMG submission 83502) | Methane-oxidizing microbial communities from mesocosms in the Gulf of Mexico - GOM9D Gulf of Mexico | ecosystem: Environmental > Aquatic > Marine > Cold seeps | place: Gulf of Mexico...
ACTTTATAGATGGCGCCAAGATTTTGATCGTTCCAAGTCACATAAGTAATTGTTTTGCCATCGGGAGAAAATGCTGGCTCAAACTCAAAATCGGTTCCAGTAGTTAATCGTTTTGGTTTACCATTTGGAAGTTTTTTAGTCCATAAGTATCCTAAAGCATTAAATACAACTGATTTTTGATTTGGAGATGTTTTTAAATGACGAATAACTTTAGCATCAAAACTATCTGGTGCAACAGGAGTGTCAAATTCAAGGGCTTTGGCTATTTTGATTATTGCATCTGCTTGAAATGGAATATCAGTCACCTGCAATGTATTTACATTTACACTATTTATTTTTCCTCCAGACCAAAACACAATATTCTGATTATCTGGGGACCAACTAAAGTTTGTATATACTCCAAATATAGCCCAAGCTTCTTGTTGATCCTTATTTAGTTGGTCATAAATAGGCCATTCTTCACCAGTTTCTAAATCATGAATATATAACACAGTTTTAGTACGAACACGTTTTATAAAGGCTAACATTTTGCCATCTCTTGAAATTTGTGGTCTTGCAGCTCCACCTGGACCACCAGTAATACGCTCGGTTTTTCCAGTTTCAAAATCATATCTATTTATTGCATAGATTTGTTTATTGGGGTCTTTGTTATATTGAAAGTATCCTCCAGGATATACATCTTCACTGTAATATAAATATCTTCCATCAGGTGAAACACAGGGTTCGTTTACATCTTGTTGGTCATTCTTTTTTTTTGTTAATTGAATGCCCGCACTTCCAGAAACATGATACATCCACAGTTCTCCAGCTCCTAATGATCTTGAAGACGAGAAATGTTTTCTTGCAATAAGATAATTGCCATCTGTGGTCCATACGGCATTATTTAGAAGCCTGAAATTTTCCTTAGTAATCTGTTTTGCATTGGTACCATCAAATTCCATGGTCCAGATATTATCTCCACCACCTGCATCACTGGTAAACGAAATTGTTTTTCCATTAGGGCTAAACCTAGGTTGAACTTCAAATGGTAAGCCTTCTCTTAAAATTTTTGCTTTACCACCTTTAATATCCATAATATAGATATCGCCTAGCATATCAAAAACGATATGTTTACCATCGGGACTAATATCTAAGTTCATCCAGGTCCCTTCATTTGTTGATAGTTTTACATCTTTAAAATCCCAGTTTCCTTCAGGATTTGAAACATCCCAAGATTTCTTTTTTTCCTGAGCTGAGGATGTCATTGACAATAGAATAAAAGCAAATAGAAGTTGTGTAATACGATTCATTGTGAGTAGTGGTTAAATGAATCTGAAAGGTAGTTATAAATTTTGAATAGATGAGATTCAAAAAAGGTTTATGGAAAAGGTATAAAACAAAAAATCCGATTCATTAGAATCGGATTTTTATAAGCGAAATATTGTTATACAATAGGCGAAACGCCTTAGTTTACTTTATCTACAATTGCTTTGAAAGCTTCTGGGCTATTCATTGCTAAATCGGCTAAAACCTTACGGTTTAATTCGATATTATTAGCTTTCAATTTTCCCATAAATTGAGAATAAGACAATCCATGTTGTCTAGCTCCTGCGTTAATACGCGTGATCCATAATGCACGGAATGTTCTCTTTTTGTTTCTTCGGTCTCTATACGAATATTGCATCGCTTTATCAACCGCATTTTTTGCTACTGTCCAAACGTTTTTACGACGTCCAAAGTAACCTTTTGCTTGCTTAAGAACCTTTTTTCTTCTGGCTCTTTTTGCTACTGAATTTACTGATCTTGGCATTTCTTAATTGTTTTTTGTAGTAGGCGGTCAATTTCTTGACACTTGAAAGCCTAACTCCATGGTTTATAAATTATTTAACCTAAACGTTAATTACTTTAAACGTAATTGTTGTTTAATGTTAGCTTCGTCGTTCTTATGTACTAATGTATCATGAGTCAAAGCTAGCTTACGCTTTTTAGACTTCTTTGTTAAGATGTGACTTTTAAAAGCGTGTTTTCTTTTAATTTTACCAGTACCGGTCAACTTAAATCGTTTTTTGGCACTAGATTTGGTTTTCATTTTAGGCATTGTTCTCCTTTTATTTAATTTACTTCGCTTATTTTTTTGTATTTATCCTTATTTTCCCTTTTTAGGAGCAATAAACATAATCATTCGCTTACCTTCTAATTTAGGCATTTGTTCAACTTTTCCAAACTCTTCTAAATCTTGTGCTAAACGCAGTAATAAGATTTGTCCTTGTTCTTTAAAAATAATTGAACGTCCTTTAAAGAATACAAAAGCTTTTAGCTTTGCACCATCTTTTAAGAACTTTTCAGCGTGCTTCTTTTTAAATTCGTAATCGTGATCATCGGTTTGTGGTCCAAATCGAATTTCTTTAACAATTACTTTTGTCGCTTTAGATTTAAGAGCTTTATCTCGCTTCTTTTGTTCGTAAAGAAACTTTTTATAGTCCATAATCTTACAAACAGGAGGAACCGCTTTTGGCGAAATTTCAACAAGATCTAACCCTTGTTCATCTGCCATTTCTAAAGCTTTTCTTGTTGGATATACTCCAACCTCTATGTTTTCACCAACTAATCTAACTTCTTCAACTCTAATTTTTGAGTTAATTCTATGTTGATCTTCTTTTATTATTCTTGCTGGTCCTCTATTTCTTCTTCTACGTATTGCTATGACTCTATAATTTAAATTAAACGTTAAACTTTTTCAAAGTTTTATTTACTTCTATATCAATGATATTTGAAAATTCATCTACACTTATCATGCCTAAATCTTCACCACCATGTTTACGGATACTTATCTTATTTTCGTTTTCTTCATTCTCACCGACAATAATCATATATGGGATTTTTTTCATTTCGGCTTCCCGAATTTTTTTACCCATAGTTTCATTTCTATTATCTATAAGGGCGCGAATTTCGTGATTTTCTAGCAAATTTAAAACATTTTTCGCGTATTTTTCATATTTCTCACTAATAGATAAAATAATTACCTGTTCAGGCATTAACCAAAGCGGGAAATTACCACCAGTATGTTCTAATAAAATAGCAATAAATCGTTCCATACTTCCAAATGGTGCACGATGGATCATAACAGGCCTGTGAAGCTCGTTATCACTGCCTTTATAAGTCAAATCAAATCGTTCAGGCAAGTTGTAGTCTACTTGAATTGTTCCTAGTTGCCAGCTTCTTCCTAATGCATCCTTTACCATAAAGTCAAGCTTAGGTCCATAAAAAGCTGCTTCACCAGTTTCTACAACATAATCCATGCCTTTGCTTTTTACAGCTTTTAAGATTGCATTCTCAGCTTTGTTCCAATTTTCATCGGATCCAATATATTTTGATGGATTTTCTGGGTCTCGTAAGGATACTTGAGTGGAATAATTTTCAAAACCAAGTGATGTAAACACATACTCAACCAAATCAATAACTGCTTCAAATTCAGCATCTAATTGATCGGGGGTACAAAAAATATGTGCATCATCCTGAGTAAAGCAACGAACACGAGTCATACCGTGTAATTCACCACTTTGCTCATATCTATAAACCGTCCCAAACTCAGCAAATCGTTTAGGTAATTCTTTATAAGAGTATGGTTTAAAGTTATAAATCTCACAATGGTGTGGACAATTCATTGGTTTCAATAAAAACTCTTCATCCATTTTAGGAGTTTTTATAGGTTGAAAACTATCTTCTCCATATTTTTCATAATGACCAGATGTAACATAAAGTTCCTTTTGACCAATATGGGGAGAAATTACCATTTCGTATCCAGCAGTAGTTTGTGCCTTCTTTAAGAAATCTTCAAGACGATGACGCAGAGCAGTTCCTTTTGGAAGCCATAATGGTAAACCTTGTCCAACTTTTTTGGAAAAGGTAAATAACTCTAATTCTTTACCTAGTTTTCTGTGGTCTCGCTTCTTTGCTTCTTCGAGCATTTCCAGGTATTCCTTTAATTCTTTTTGTTTAGGAAAAGATATTCCATAAATACGAGTAAGTTGGGTTTTGGTCTCGTCACCTCTCCAATAAGCACCAGCTACACTTAATAACTTTACAGCTTTTATAATTCCAGTATTTGGAATATGTCCACCACGACATAAATCTGTAAAGGTAGCATGGTCACAAAATGAAATTGTACCATCTTCAAGGTTCTCAATTAATTCAACTTTATATTCGTTGTTTTGTTCTTGATAATATGAAAGGGCATCAGCCTTAGAGATTTCTCTTAAACTAAAGTCATGTTTTTCACGAGATATTGTAATCATTTTATCCTCAACAGTCTTGAGGTCTTTTTCTGAAATAGCATGAGTTCCAAAATCAACATCATAATAAAATCCATTATCAATCGCAGGCCCAATTGTTAATTTTATGCCTGGATATAATTCTTCAAGAGCCTGTGCTAAGACATGTGCAGAAGAATGCCAAAAGGCTTTTTTTCCTTCTTCATTCTTCCAGGTATATAGCGTTAAATTACCATCGGTGGTTAATAGTGTAGAGGTTTCAATAGTTGTGTCATTGAACTTTGCCGAAATTACATTCCGTGCAAATCCTTCACTAATATCTTTTGCAACATCCATTGCTGTAAGGCTGTTGTCATAGGTTCTAATACTACCGTCTGGTAAAGTGATTTTAATCATAGTGTTCTAAAAAATTAAAGCGCAAAGATATTAGAAAACCAATAGTTATACAACATAGATGCACTAAATGTTTTTAGGATAGAGGAGCGTTGATTGTAATCTTAGTCCCGTTGCCTTTTTCTGAGTTAATAAATAACCGTCCATTGATATATTTGATGCGCTCTTCCATAAATAAAAGCCCCATTCCTTTGGTCTTTGGTATTGACTTTTCTTGAACATTGAAGCCCTTGCCGTCGTCCTCAATAGATATACTTAGCAATTGTGTACTGTTATTTATTTTCACCAAAATGAAGTTTGAATCTGCATATTTTATAGCATTATTTACGGCTTCTTGACTAATGCGATAGAGGTTAATCTCTGTAAGTGAATCCAATCTTCCATGAAAATCGGTTGTGTTTTCGAAAAGGATAGTTTTGTTAGTGAGCGTTGCAAGTTTTGAAGTTAATGTTTGTAAGGCCGATGCAATTCCATGATCTGTTAATTCAGGAGGAGTTAAATTGAAAGTGGCCATTCTAACACCTTGAATCAATTCTTTAGATAATTTTTTTAAGTCTTCAATTTTTTTTGATGCTGTTTCGGTGTTGTTTAAATTCAGACCTTCTACATTAAATTTTAAAGCAGTAAGCATTTGACCAATCCCGTCGTGAATATCTTTAGCAATACGTTTACGCTCTTCCTCTTGTGCTTCAATAATTTTGCTAGAAATGGTTTGTTGGAGTTGTATTTTCTCCTTATACTTTTCTCTTGAGATGGTTTTTAGCACAGTTTCATTCTGTTTTCTTTTGGTGATATTTGAGCATAAAATTAATATCTTTTGGTCTAGGTTTACTCTGTTCAATGGAATTGTTGAAATCTCTAACCATAAATTTTCCTGAGATGAAGTTGTAATCTCAATCTCTTCTTTTTTAATTCTTTTGGTTTGTTGAATTAAGGACTTTAAATAAATACGCTGCCCTTCATCAATAGAGAGAAGTTCTTCAACAGGACCATTTATATCGCCAATAGAAAGACCTAATAAGTTTTGGAATTTTTTACTCATGCTAATGGCATTTCCATCAGGGTCAGTACTAACAAAAAGAGTAGCGTTGTCTATTGCATAGTTTAGTTCCTGAAATTCTTGTAATGATGCTTCCTTATCAACAATAAGTTCATTTAAAATAGTTACTTTATCTAAGGCTTCTTGTTTGATATTGTTTGAAATATCAATTTTAATTTTGCTTTTGGAAATACTCTGTTTTAATAAGAAGAACCCAATAAATATAACGAGAAGGACGGCGAAAAAGGTATAGTATAACCAACTGTAATTGACTGTTTTATCTTCTATTAGTTTGTGTGTTGTGATGAATATTATGACAATACTTATGCAAATGAACATAAATATGTTTTGTGTTTTTTTTAAAGGATTAATTTCCTGAGGCGTATGTTCAATTGGTTTTGTCATTTGTAAAAATCAAATGTTCTTTTTATGTTTTATGAGGCCAATGCCTTTTGTATTAGGGCTAAAGAGAATTCTGAAAAGTCTAATTTTAAAGCGTTATCATGCCCTTTTTTAGACATTTTAGCCCATGTTTTTTGAACAATGTCAATGAGTTTTTCTTCAGAATATTTTTTAGCAAATTTTTCGAAATAAAACTCTAAAAACACCAAGCAAATAACATCTTCCAATAGTTGTGTTTCTTCGTTTTTTTTGAGTTGCTTTTTTTGAAGTAAAAATGTCACCGTATCAATTAGGCCATTATTATAACCAACATCCTTTAATATCTTAGAGGCCTTTTTGGCATGGAATTTTGATAAATCTCTACGCCAGGTTAAATAGCCCTTGCGATTCATTTCGTAGGTATCTCTAGGGATCTCCCATCGGCATATATGTTGACAACGAGCTGTTAGTCGTACTGCTTCAGAAGCATTTGGTTCATAATCCTGAAGTTTGGCGCTCATGCGCTGTGCATAAAGTAACTCCTTAGGATGCATTTTTCCTTGCGAGGATTCTTCAAAAGGATCTTTTGAATTTGCGGCGTCAAATAACTGAATTGCTTTTTCAAATTTTGTACTCACAACGGTTGTGTTTATGGGTTATTAACCAAATTTACTCAGAAAATCCAATATAGACAAAGTCATTTTCAATTTTTACGGGATAGGTTGCAATAGCATCTAGATCACCATTGAGGTTTTCTCCATTTTCAAGAGAAAATGTTTTTTTGTGCATTGGGCATGCTATTTTGGGAATTCCATGATCATCACCAATCATTCCTCTAGAGAGTACCATTTCTAATTTATGTGGGCATACATTTTGACAAGCATACCACATGCCTCTTCGTTTGAAATTAAAAACCGCAATTTGTTTGTCCTTGTATTTCACACATGCACCACCATCTTCAGAAAAGGCAGAGATGGGCGCTGCCTTAAACCAGATTTTCACATTGTTTGTTGTCGTTGACTTGTATTTTGAAAGTATTGTATCCATAATATTTTATTGCTATATATTAATATTATTTTTCCCAGAGCTCTGGAATTGATTGTTCTCGCATTGGAATGAAAACTAAGTTGTCGTCCCTGTCGTCGGAATTAATAAAATGATTGAATCGTTGTCTAGATGTTTCACTTTCAATAGCTTGTTTCCATTCGCATTCGTAGGCGTCTACAAGAAATTGCATTTCTTTTTCCAGTTCTTGGGCAATATTTAAACTATCATCAATCACGACTTTCTTCAATTGCTCAATACCGCCATCTAGTTTGTCTAACCATGCAGCAGTACGCATTAATGGAGCAGCAGTACGGATGTAATACATTAAAAATCTATCGAGATATGTTATGCAAGTCTTATTGTCTATTTTTTCTGCGAGTAAAATGGCGTGTTTTGGTGTTGCACCGCCATTACCACCTACATATAAATTCCATCCGCCTTCAACGGCAATGACACCAAAATCTTTACCTCTGGCTTCAGCGCATTCACGTATACATCCTGAGACACCTCCTTTTATTTTGTGTGGCGAACGCAACCCTTTATATCTATCTTCTAAAGTAATGGCAAAACTCACACTTTCATCTAAGCCAAACCTGCACCAAGTAGAGCCAACACAACTTTTTACTGTGCGAAGAGATTTTCCATAAGCATGACCGCTTTCAAAGCCAGCATCAATCAGTGTTTTCCATATGGCAGGGAGGTCACTTAATTCGGCGCCAAATAAATCAATACGTTGTCCACCTGTGATTTTGGTGTATAAATTATATTTTTTTCCAACTTCGCCTATAACAATTAATTTATCAGGAGTTATTTCTCCTCCAGGAATTCTAGGAACGACAGAATAGGTTCCGTTTCGTTGGATATTAGCTAAAAATTTATCATTTGAATCTTGAATAACAGCTTCTTTATTTGCAGTGTCATTGTAGAGGCTTGCAAAAATTGATGCAATTAATGGTTTGCAGGTTTCGCATCCATCTCCCATTCCGCAGCTGTCTAAAACTGCGTCGAATGTAGTTAACTTTTTAATTTTGATGATGCCATATAATTCCTGACGATTGTAGTTAAAATGTTCACAAATTATATCCTTTATGTCTTTTCCTAATGATTTTAAAGTTTGATTAACCAAATCAGTAACCATAGGTTTACAGCCTCCACAACTAGTACTTGCTTTGGTGCATGAAATTACCTCGGCTAAATTTTCATAATTATCTTCGGTAATGGCATTGCATATTTGACCTTTTGAGACGTTTTCACAAGAACAGATTTGAGCAGTATCAGGTAAGTCCATGGCGCTGCCAAACGGAGAGCCTCCACCTTCGCCACGTGGTCCTAGAATAAGATCCTCAACATTGTCAGGTAAGGTCATATCATTTAAATAAATTTGATGCAACATATTATAGTCTGATGCATCACCAACTAAAATTCCACCAAGTAACGTTTTGCCATCATGACTAACATTAATACGTTTATATAAACTTTTGGTTTTGTTCTCAAACAATATCGAGTGACCTTTCTCTGGGGGCATAAATGGCTCGCCAAAGCTTGCAACATCCACACCAATTAATTTAAGCTTAGTTGACATATCAATGTCCGGGCTCATCAAAACATCTGTGTTACCTAGGATTTGATTAACTGCCACATCTGCCATTTCATATCCAGGAGCAACTAGTCCATATATCATTTGGTTGTATAACGCCACTTCTCCAATGGCATAGATATTTGGATCGGAAGTCAACATTTTATTGTTTACAACAATTCCACCACGAACACCCATTTCCAGATCACAAGTTTTTGCTAATTCATCTCTGGGACGAATCCCTGCAGAAATCACTAACATATCAACATCTAATTGTGGGTCTTCTCCAAATTCCATTCCTGTAATACAACCATTACCTAGTATCTGACTTGTTATTTTATTCAAATGAATGTTAATTCCAATAGATTCTAATTTCACTTGTAGCACTTTACTACTTCTCAAATCTAGTTGTCTGGGCATTAGTTTAGGAGCAAATTCTACAACATGAGGTTCTAATCCCATGTCCATAACGGCTTTTCCAGCTTCAAGACCTAAAAGACCTCCTCCTAAAACAGCAGCTTTAGCATTAGGCTTCTTTTTTTTGATTTTATCAGCATAACTTAGCATGTCTTCTAAATCTTCTATAGTTCTATATACAAATACGCCGTCCTTTTCTACACCTTTAATTGGAGGAACAAATGGAGCTGACCCTGTCGCTAAAACTAGATAATCGTAGTTATAGTTGTTTTCATGGACGGTTGTGATAATATTTTTACTCTTATGAATGTCCGTTACACGTTCATTAGTGATTAAATCTATATGATTTTCTTCATACCAAGATCGAGGAGCCATTTCCAAGGCCTTGGCATCACCGTTTTGAAAAAACTCACTTAAGTGAACTCTATCGTAAGCTGGTCTTGGTTCTTCACCAAAAACGATTAGTTTATAGTTTTTACTTGTTTGATGTGTTATAAATTTTTCGCAAAATTTAAAACCTACCATTCCATTTCCGACAATAATAATTGTTTTCATACTAATATAGTTTGTGTCAACGAAGCAAAATTAAGTATAAATACGTAAAAAAATATATCAATAAGTAGTTGATTGCATTTAAATACGTATTTTTGTCAAATACAAAATTATTCACCTTATAAATTATAATAAAGATGAAAAGCAGTTCAAAAAATCCGAAAGTTATATTGGTTGGTGCTGGACCAGGTGATATTGAGTTGATGACTATAAAAGGTTTGAATGCCGTAAAAAAGGCTGATGTAATTTTATATGATGCGCTGGTAAATAATGACATATTAAGCTTTGCTAAACCAGAAACAAAGTGTATTTATGTTGGAAAAAGGTTTAATGATCATAAGTATTCACAGTTGTCTATAAATGAAATGTTGGTAGATTATGCCATTGAATTAGGAACAGTTGTGCGTTTAAAAGGAGGAGATCCTTTTGTTTTTGGACGTGGCGCTGAAGAAGTCGCTTTTATTGAAAGTAGAGGTGTTGAGACTGAAGTTATCCCTGGAATAAGTAGTGCATTAGCTGCTCCTGCTAATCAGGGGATTTCACTAACTAAACGTGGTGTAAATGAGGGGTTCTGGGTTATTACGGGTACAACTTCTAGTGGTGATGTGTCAAAAGATATGACGTTAGCAGCAAAATCTACTGCGACCTTAGTTGTGCTAATGGGATTGAGGAATTTCTCCTTAATTATGAATGTAGTTAAGAAATATCGTCATAAATATACACCATTCGCGATCATTCAAAATGGAACATTACCAGATGAGATGATTTTGATTGATACGGTTGGCAATTATAAAAATGTAATTGATTCTATTGATTATTCATCTCCGGGAATAATCGTAATCGGTGACGTAGTTGCAGATCATCCTGCCTTCCTTGAGGAGGAAATTCAACGCGTATTGGAAATTGCTTTTTAAATTGAAATACGTAATGTATTATGCTTAATTATGAATTTGAAAAATTAGAGCATCTATTATTCTGTTTAATTTATTTTTGATAATCCTTATTTTCATATTTAATAAAAACTGATCAAACTACGTAGTTTTGTTGCTTATTATTTGCGTAAAACTACGTAGAATTTTAATTTTGCTCTGTATTTAATCCAAATGATATGAGTGAAGTAATATTAAAGAAGGCAAATCGAATTTTATTTTTAAATACACTGGCATTTACCATTTGTTTTTTTGTATGGATGATAAATAGTGTGTTGATTACTTTTTTGGCAGGTAAGTTTGAATGGAGCCAATGGTCGTCGATTGAAATTGGCTATTTAATGGCAATACCTGTATTAACAGGTTCTATATTTAGGTTGCCAATTGGGATATTAACCGATAAGTTTGGTGGAAAACCTGTAATGATTTGTTTACTTGCAATTTGCGCCATACCAACATATTTATTGTCATACGCAAGTGGGTTTTGGTCATTTGCTCTTTGTGGAGTTGGATTTGGTTTGGTAGGAACTAGTTTTGCTGTAGGTATTGGATATACTTCTATATGGTTTCCCAAAGAAAAACAAGGATTTGCATTGGGTTTATTTGGTATGGGGAATATAGGTGCAGCATTAACAGCAATGCTTGCTCCTAAAATATTGACCTATTTAACCAAAGGAGGAGTGGATATTAGCGGATGGTCTGTATTGCCTAAAATCTACTCATGTGCTTTAATTTTGATGGCAATCGTATTTTACATTTTTGCTGAGAATAAAAAACCTGAAAGTAGTTCTAAAACTATATCTGGAATGATTCAGCCTCTTAGAAACGCAAGAGTTTGGAGGTTTGGTTTGTATTATTTCTTGGTTTTTGGAGGGTTTGTTGCATTGGTAAATTGGTTGCAACCAATCTACAAAAACGTATATAATTTAGATAAAGAAACGGCCGGATTTTATGTGGCAACTTTTGTAATTGCATCTAGTATTATTAGAGCTGTAGGAGGTTATTTATCAGATAAAATTGGAGCGCGGAAAGTAATGTATTTTGTAATGTTGTTGTCTCTTGTTATAAGTAGTTTTCTATTGATTTGGACGCCAAATAGTGTGACTGTATATGTGTCAATTATTATCATTCTGGGGTGTATTTGGGGCACTGGTATGGCAGCTATATATAAGCATATTCCAGATTATTTTCCTCAGGAAGTTGGAGTTGTTGGTGGTATGGTTGGTGTATTAGGAGGATTAGGGGGCTTTGTTTCACCAATTGTTTTCGGCTATCTAAAAGATGGTACGGGTTTATGGTCTAGTTGTTGGATTTTGATTGTTGTACTATCTACTGTAAGCTTGGTTTGGATGCATCGATCGGTTAAACGGACAATACTCAAGCAATCTGAATTAAAATTAAATAACGCGAGCTAATATTTTGAGAATATTGTATAATGGATGAAACGGATTTGTGGCATATAAAAAACTAAGTTACTAGGTAAAAACACCTATATTTGTTTTAAATATAATAGAGCATTAAACATTGGGAAATCAGATTAAAATAGCATTGGTCGATGATCATAAATTGGTTAGAAATGGCATTAAATCCTTATTGGAAGAAGAGCATGATATAGAAGTGATAGCTGAAGGTGCTAATGGATTGGAAGCATTGGAAATTATGCAAAATGAGCGACCAGATGTTTTAATTATTGATGTGCGGATGCCGGAAATGAATGGAATTGAGGCGGTAAGTAAACTTCAGAACATTGATCCTACATTTAAAATTATTGTATTATCAATGCATGATTCTGAAGACTATATAATTCAATCCATAAAAGCAGGAGCTAGAGGATACTTATTAAAGGATACAGATAAGAAAGAATTCATTAAGGCTATTCACGTAGTTAATAACGGAGGTAAGTATTTTAGTGGAGACATTTCTAATGTAATTGTTTCTAATTTTTTAAAAGGAAATTCTGCTACGTCAAAACCTGATGTATTGACTCTAGATTCTAACCCTTTTGAGTTGACAAAAAAAGAAAGGCAAATTCTGTCTTTAATACTATCTGGAAAAACGAATATTGAAATTTCTCATATTTTAAAAAATAGTAAAAGAACTATAGAAGCACATCGATTTAACATGATGAAGAAAATGAATGTTAAAAATCTCATAGAACTATCTACAAAAGCTTCTGAGTTTGGTTTGAACTAAAATTTTTTAAAAAACCTAGCTTTATTTAATTGCTAAAAATCTCTCTAAAAAATATTAATATTCCAAAATAGACCAAGCATTTTTACGATATAAAAACTACGTATTAGTACTTAATTCGTTAGTTTTGTAAGTGTAAATTAAAAGCAATTATGTCTACTAATACATCCTATAAAACGACGTGTTCCTATTGTGGGGTTGGCTGTGGAATCATTGTAAACAAAGATGCAAAAGGAAAATTGCATGTTGAAGGTGATCCGGATTATCCTGTAAATAAGGGTATGCTCTGCTCAAAAGGAATGAACTTAAACTATGTAGTTCAAAATATTTCAGATCGTATTTTATCCCCACAAATGCGTTGGGGTAGAAATCATCCAATGCAACAAGTTTCTTGGGATACTGCCATGGAAAGAGCATCTGCTGTTTTTAAATCAATTATTAAAAAATTTGGACCAGATAGCGTTGGCTTTTATGTTTCAGGACAATGTTTGACTGAAGAGTATTATATTATAAATAAACTAGCTAAAGGATTTATTGGGACAAATAATATTGATACCAATTCAAGATTATGTATGAGTTCTGCCGTTGTAGGATATAAAAAAACGGTTGGAGAGGATTCGGTGCCTATTGCTTATGATGATATTGAATTGGCCGATTGCTTCCTTATAGCTGGAGCTAATCCTGCCTGGTGTCATCCTATATTATATAGGAGAATAGAAAAACATAAAGAAGAAAATCCAGACGTTAAAATTATAGTTGTAGATCCCAGAAAAACACAATCTTGTGATATAGCCGATTTACATTTACAAATTATTCCTGGAACAGATGTCGTGTTATATAATGCCATAGCCAGGAGATTAATTGAAAAAAATAAAATTGATAAAAAATTTATTAAAGAGCACACCTCTAACTATGAGCTAATAAAGGATGTTGTATTTCAAACCTCTTTAGTAAAAGCGGCTAAAATTTGCGGTATTACAGTAAGTGAAATAAAAAAAGCGGCCCAATATATTGGACATTCCATGCGGTTTTTAAGCCTTTGGACAATGGGTTTAAATCAAAGTGTTATTGGGGTTGATAAAAATGTATCATTATTAAATATCTCATTATTAACAGGCCAAATTGGAAAACCAGGAGCTGGACCGTTTTCATTAACAGGACAGCCAAATGCGATGGGGGGACGCGAAGTTGGAGGAATGGCTAATTTGTTGGCTGCTCATAAAGATTTGGATAATCCTGAACATAGAAAAGAAGTAGCTAATTTTTGGGGTGGCACAGAAATCTCAAAAAAACCGGGACTAACAGCAACAGAAATGTTTGATGCTCTAAATTCTGGAAAGCTAAAGGCTATTTGGATTGTTTGTACAAATCCAGTTGTGAGTTTGCCAGATTCGTTAAAGGTTGAGGCGGCTCTAAAGAAGGCGAAATTTGTAATTGTACAAGATATTTCCCATAGATCTGAGACAACTAAATATGCCGATCTGATTTTACCAGCAGCAGGGTGGCTAGAGAAAGAAGGGACTATGACTAATTCTGAACGTAGAATTAGTTATTTAAATAAAGCCGTTGAACCTCCTGGAGAGGCCTTGCCAGATGTAGATATATTCTTGAAATTCGCGAAAAAAATGGACTATTTCGGGTTTGATTATGAGAATTCAAGCGAAATATTTGATGAACATGCGTTACTTACAAAAGGAACTAATATTGATATTTCCGGATTATCATATGAACGGTTAAAAGCAGAGGGTAGTATGCAGTGGCCGGTACCAACAAAAGAACATAATGGTACAGCCCGACTTTTTATTGATAAAGAATTTTATACCTCTACAGGGAAAGCAAATTTTAATGTTCCAAATCAAACTAATAATCAATCTGAAAAATTATCAAATGATTTCCCATTAATACTTACTACTGGAAGAATAAGAGATCAATGGCATACCCGTACTAGAACAGGAACTGTAAATAGATTAAAAACTCATATTCCATCGCCATATCTTGAAATGAATGGTGTTGATGCTTTTGAAAGGCAAATAAAAGAAGGAGATATTACGCTTATTAAAAGTGCTCGTGGAGAAGTTCGTGTAAAAGTAAAACTTGGTTTTGATGTTCGTAAAGGTGTAGTGTTTATGCCTATGCATTGGGGCAGGATACTAGGAAATGATTTTGGAAGAGCAAATAATTTGACAAATAATTTGATTGATCCAATTTCAAAAGAACCCGATTTTAAATATAGTGCTGTTGAAGTTTCCAAATACAAAAAGGATGTTCAAAAAGTATGCATTGTAGGGGCAGGAGCAGCTGCATATCGTTTTATCCAAAGTTATAGAGAACAAAATGAAGTTGATGATATCTCAATCTTCTCAAAAGAACAAAATCCTTTTTATAATAGGGTGCTATTACCAGAATATGTAAGTGATGAATTGACATGGGAACAGCTAGAAAAACTTAAAAAAGGGGAAATAGATCGCTTAAATGTGGATATGTTTCCAGGAGTAGGGATTATTAAAGTTGATAAAGAAAATAAAATAATTACAGATAGTAATGGTGTAGAACACTCTTATGATTTGTTAATTATGGCCACTGGAAGTAGAGCCTTTGTTCCTAGTAATGCCCAATTAGATTTGCCGGGAAGGTTTACTTTAAGAAATAGAGAAGATGCTGAGCGATTGAAGTATCACTTGGATGGCACTGGTTTATCTGAAGAAAAACAGCATGTTGTTATTATTGGAGGAGGCTTGCTTGGTTTAGAATTGGCAGCAACCTTAACTAGGAAGAAAATTCAAATCACCATAATTCAGCGTGCATCCAGATTAATGGAACGTCAATTGGATATGGTAGCAAGTAGGTTGTTAGCTCAAGATGTGAAGGAACGAGGGATTCAAATCTATTTCGA
>Ga0105356_10003403_pt1 | contig 15657 bp, 15 predicted proteins | sample GOMGulsemesocosm_3_FD_83502 | JGI IMG/M metagenome (GOLD analysis project Ga0105356, IMG submission 83502) | Methane-oxidizing microbial communities from mesocosms in the Gulf of Mexico - GOM9D Gulf of Mexico | ecosystem: Environmental > Aquatic > Marine > Cold seeps | place: Gulf of Mexico...
ACTAATAATCCTTGTTTAACGTAAAAAAATTGACAAAAGTGAGCGCACTATGGATATCAAAAGCAATTCTCTCTATAGCCAAATGCAAAATATGTCGCTACAAGCCATGGGTAATAAACCACCTTCACTTGATGCTGATGCCATGGGAGTTAATGGTCTAGGCAGTAATGGTGTTGGCAAAGTAAATGACTCAAGTAGTAATTTTGGCAGCATGCTCACCGATGCGCTTAAAAGCGTTAACGATTTACAAAAAGATGCGGGTGCGAAAAAAACAGCTTTCGAGATGGGAGATACTAGTGTCACCCTTGGAGAAGTTATGATTGCTTCATCTAAATCCGGTATCGCCTTAGATGCAACGGTGCAAGTTCGTAATAAATTTGTAGAAGCCTATAAAGAAATAATGAGTATGCCAGTCTAATTTAACTGGCCTAAATCATTCATAACATCGTTGTTCTGTAGTTAAGGTAAGAGCGGAATAGGCAAGCTATTGTATATATGCATCAATCAAACGCCTTGTTATAAATGATTTACTCTCAGTAAAACGCAAATTAGAAAGATTGAGTTTCAAAGTAAGTTTTTTCATCATAGTTCTAAAGAAATTAAATAAGCACAGTGGAGAAGTAAAGTGTCTGATACAAACGCAATGGTAACAGCAGATGGTGGTGATATGATTGCCAGTGAAGCTGATGCGGGTATGGAAGAGCAAAAATCAGGCTTTTCTGCCTCACTGGGTAATGTTGATATCTTACGACAAATCACCATTGTGGTTGCATTAGCTATTTGTTTGGCTATAGCCGTTTTTGTCATCATGTTGGCAAACGAGCCGGAATACCGCTTTTTGACAAAACTACCAACCAAGCAATTGATCACCACTATGGATTTTCTTGATGGTAATCAAGTGGAATATCGACAAGAAAATAACACTATATCAGTGCCGACTGATGAATATCAAAATGTTAAAATGTTACTCGCTAGAGAAGGTTTAACAGATGAACCATCTCAAGGTGAAGATATCTTAATGAAAGATATGGGCTTTGGTGTTAGTCAGCGCCTTGAAAGAGAAAGATTAAAATACGGACGAGAGCAGCAACTTGCCAAAACCGTAGAGCAATTACAGAGTATTAATCGCGCAAAAGTTTTACTAGCAATACCAAGAGAAAATGTATTTGCCCGCCGTGAAAAAAATCCATCCGCGACGGTAGTGTTGACCATGCAACGCGGAAAAATACTTTCAGAAGAGGAAGTGGATGCGGTTGTTGATATTATCGCCTCAGCAGTGCAAGGCTTAAGCCCCAATCGTGTAACCGTTACTGACCAAAATGGCCGTTTGCTTAATTCAGGCTCGCAAGACTCTATTTCTTCTCGTTCACGAAAAGAGTTTGAGATTGAGCAAAAGCGTGAACAAGAGTATATGGAAAAAATTGACAGCATTCTGATACCCGTCGTTGGTTTAGGGAATTATACAGCGCAAGTTGATATCACAATGGATTTTACCAATGTGGAAGAAACACAGCGTCGTTATAATTCTGACTTACCAGCATTGCGCAGTGAAATGAGTGTTGAAAGTACAAACATTGGTGGCGCTTTAGGTGGTATCCCTGGTGCATTAACAAACCAGCCACCTGTAGAGTCAGTTATTCCTGAAAATGCTGTCGGTGGTCAAAAGAAAAGCATGCCGAGTCGTAAGCATACGGAGTCAACTAAGAACTACGAACTAGATGAAGCAATTAGTCACACGAAACAGCAAGCAGGTATCGTAAGACGTGTTAGTGTTTCGGTTGCCCTTGATTATGTATCAGGGGCTCCAGCAGCACCTGCTGGAGCCGGTGCTGAAACATCAACCTCAGCTATGGCACCACGCTCTGCCGCTGAAGTTGCTAGTATTCGTCGACTTCTACAAGGCAGTATTGGTTTTGATTTACAACGTGGCGATGTTTTAGAGGTGGTGACTATTCCTTTCAATCGTCCAGATTTTGGGGTGGTAGAAGAGCTACCTTTATGGCAACAACCTTGGTTTATTAAAGTATTAAAACTTGTTTTGGGCGCCTTGGTTATTATCGTTTTAATCTTAGCTGTAGTTCGCCCAATGTTGAAACGTTTAATCTACCCTGATCAAACGCCTGATGATTATGGTGATAAATCACTTGATAGTCACATTGATTTAGGTGATGAAACTATGGATATGTTAACCTCTGACTTTGACGCTGGCGCGGTTGGTTTTGCACCAGATGGCAGTTTGCAGTTACCAGATCTTCATAGAGATGAAGATGTATTAAAAGCGGTTCGTGCCTTAGTGGCTAATGAGCCAGAATTATCATCGCAAGTAGTGAAAAGTTGGTTGAACGAAGATGAGTGATGAAACACAAGAAGTCGGTGAATTAGCCGCAGCTCCAACGGGCTTTGATGTAGATAAATTAGAAGGTGCTGAAAAAGCAGCAATACTATTGCTTAGCTTATCGGAAGAAGATGCTGCGCAAATATTAAAACATTTAGAGCCTAAGCAAGTGCAGCAAGTGGGCACCGTTATGGCGGCGATGGAAGATTTTACCCAAGAAAAAATCACCGCGGTTCATAAGTTGTTTATTCACGAAATACAAAATTTCTCCACTATTGGTTTCCAGAGTGAAGAGTTTGTTCGTAAAGCTCTAACAGCCGCACTTGGTGAAGACAAAGCCGGTAACTTAATTGATCAAATTGTTATGGGTGGTGGTGCTAAAGGTTTAGATTCATTGAAATGGATGGACTCTAAGCAAGTAGCTAACATCATCAGAAATGAGCATCCGCAAATTCAAACCATTGTTTTGTCATATCTAGAGCCAGAGCAGTCTGCTGAAATTATGAGTCAATTTACTGAAAAAGTACGTTTAGACTTAATGATGCGTATTGCTAACCTAGAAGAAGTACAACCGGCAGCTTTACAAGAATTAAATGAAATCATGGAGAAACAGTTTGCTGGTCAAGCTGGTGCTCAAGCGGCCAAAATGGGCGGCTTAAAAGCTGCTGCTGATATCATGAATTACCTAGATACTAACGTGGAAGGTATGTTGATGGACTCAATTCGTGAAAATGATGAAGAAATGAGTCAACAAATTCAAGATCTGATGTTTGTCTTTGAAAACCTCGCCGATGTCGATGATCGAGGTATGCAAGCTATTTTACGTGAAGTACAGCAAGAAGCCTTAATGAAAGCGATTAAGGGAACTGATGAAGCATTGAAAGATAAGATCATGAGTAACATGTCTAAACGAGCGGCAGAAATGATGGCCGACGATTTAGAAGCCATGGGACCTGTAAGAATCAGTGAAGTTGAAGCAGCACAAAAAGAAATTCTGTCAGTAGCGCGACGATTATCTGATTCGGGTGAAATTATGCTTGGCGGCGGCGGCGGCGGCGATGAGTTCTTATAATATGAGACTTAATAGCATGAAAGAAGCATAGGGTAGCATGATGTCAAAACCACCAGTTCGTATTATAAAGGCCTCAGATGAAGTGGAGTCTGAAGGTATGCCTGATATTTGGTCTTTGCCTAATGTGCAAGATAAACCAAACCAAAAAGATGATGAAAAAACCAATGCTTTTGGTAAAAAAAGTAATTGGGTTTATGAACCACCTGAGCCAGCAGAGGCAGAGCCACAACCACTAACAGCACAAGAAATTGAAGAAATTCGATTAGCGGCAAGTGAAGAAGGCTTTAGTCAAGGTAAAGAGGAAGGCTTTGCTAAAGGTTATGAAGAAGGTAAAGCTAAAGGTCTCGAAGAGGGAACAGCACAAGGCATTGAAGCTGGTACTGAGCAGGGATTAGCCCAAGGTAAAGAAAAAATTGATCAACAAGGCGAACGTTGGCAACATTTGATTGAGCAATTACATCAGCCATTAGCTAGTGTCGAAAAAAACGTTGAAGAACAATTACTCAATCTTGTTTTACAGCTAACTGAAGCTGTGGTTTTGCATGAAGCAAAAACCAATCCTGACATTTTAATGGCAGCAATCACAACAGGAATTAAAAACCTCCCTAGTAGTGAAGCACAAACACAAATCTACCTTAATCCCAATGATATTCGTTTAGTTGAGGACCAGTTTGGCAGTGAACATATTGCAGATCATGGTTGGCGTTTATTGCCTGCACCTCAGGTCCCTCAAGGCAGTTGCCAAATTGAAAATAGTACTTCAAATATTGATATGCAAATGAAAGCAAGATTGAAGCAAGTGCTGGAACCATTCTTGCAGGATGCTTTACATCAAAGCAGCTAATTTTCTAAGCGTCATAATTTTAGCTTTGCGTTATACCTAAAGCTTTCTATGTTAGTTTGCTTGGTATTATTTATCTAAAGGTAAACTAGCACTATGGTCGATAGCGTACGCTTAACCGAGCGTTTCAAAAATAATCAACAATTTATTCACGATTTTAAAGCACCTGTTGCCGGGCGTTTAGTTCGTGTTGTTGGCTTAACACTTGAAGCAGTCGGTGTAAAAGCTCATGTTGGTAGTCAGTGCCTTGTTGAAACAGCACATGGTGACTTATTAGCTGAAGTTGTTGGCTTTGCTCAAGATATTACTTACTTGATGCCAGAAGAAAGCTTACGCGGTGTTATGCCAGGGGCAAGAGTCCTTCCAATTTGCAGTAAAGCAAAAATTCCTTTATCAATGGACTTACTTGGCCGTGTCATTAACGGCGTTGGTAAGCCACTTGATGGCAAAGGACCTATTAAGTCGAGTGATGACTATCATCATGATAGCAGCCCTATTAATCCCTTATCACGTCGTGCTATTACTGAAGTACTTGATGTAGGGGTTCGGTCAATCAATAGTTTTATTAGTGTGGGTAAAGGTCAGCGAATGGGGCTTTTTGCCGGCTCAGGTGTCGGTAAAAGTGTTCTTATGGGTATGATGACTCGAGGTACTACTGCTGATGTGGTTGTTGTTGGTTTAGTAGGGGAGCGTGGCCGAGAAGTAAAAGAGTTTATTGAAGACATTTTAGGTGAAGAAGGGCGAAAACGCGCTGTTGTGGTAGCCGCCCCAGCTGATAATTCACCATTAATGCGCCTAAAAGGCTGTGAAACAGCGGTACAAATTAGCGAGTATTTCCGCGATCAAGGTTTAAACGTACTGTTACTGCTTGATTCATTGACCCGTTATGCGCAAGCACAACGTGAAATTGCCTTAGCTGTAGGAGAGCCACCTGCAACCAAGGGTTATCCACCTTCTGTTTTCTCTAAATTACCACAGTTAGTTGAACGAGCTGGCAATGGCGGGGAAGGTCAGGGCTCAATTACTGCTTTTTATACGGTATTAACCGAAGGGGATGATTTACAAGATCCTATTGCTGATGCCGCGCGTGCTATTTTAGATGGACATGTTGTTTTATCTCGCGAGCTTGCTGATGCAGGGCATTATCCTGCTGTTAATATTGAAGGCTCTATCTCTCGAGTTATGCCTATGGTGACCAGTGATGACCATCAAGAATTGGCCAAGCAGTTAAAACAAATGTATGCGCTTTATCAGCAAAACAAAGATTTAATTGCAATAGGAGCCTATACCAAAGGTAATGACCCTCGAATCGATCAGGCCATAAACGTCTTACCTGTCATTAACTTCTTTTTGCAACAAAAAATTAATGAAGTGATCCCATATGAGCAAAGTATTTCGCAGTTACAAGAAATCATTGCTGCAGCGCATGCACACAACAATCAGCAACAGTAATCAGCAATAATATCGCTAATTGGCAGGTATAAAGAGAACGCAACATGGCAATGAAACAATTAGATACCTTGTTAAAATTTGAAAAAGACAACGAGCAACGTTGTGCTGATCAATTAAAAGTTGCTGAAAATGAATATCAACAAAATATAACTCGATTACAGGGTGTTGCTGACTATCGCTTAGAATACATGAAGCGCTTAAGTCAACGAGCTGAACAAGGCTTAGATAGTGCAACTTACAGTCATTATCATGCCTTTATCGCCAAACTAGACACTGCTTCAGAGCAAGTTGAAATAGCGATGCGACAAGCTAAGGCACTCGTTGAACAAAGTAAGGGTATTTGGCTTAAACAACAACAGAAAGTGAAAGCCGTCGAGCTATTACGTAACAAACGCCTGGAAAAAATAGCGATAGCAGCAGAAAAAACAGAGCAAAAAATGTTTGATGAAATAGCCACCCAGCAATATATTCGCCGTAATATACGATAAAGCCTGGTCAGGAAAACCTTCTATTTTAGTAACTGGAATGATTATTGCTCTATTTAGCTAGTGAAGTGCTATTAGATAGCCATTAAGCGATTTAATGAAAATACTCAAAGTAAAGTAGCGAGTGTTTTTTACAGATTTAACCAATTTCAACTATTGGGATGATTATGCAACCAGTAAATGTTTTACCTACTTTTGTATCGCAAGATGCTGATTTAAAGACGAAAGACTCATCATCGTCTTCAGAAGACCGCTATAAGAATAATGAATTTTCTAGCTTGGTCGATAAGCACGTGGATGATGACGTTACTGCAATAGCTCCAAAGGAGCCTAAAACATCTATTGAAGCTACAGCGGCAAATAGTGGTAAAGCTATTGCCGCAAACGGCAAAAATGATACTGAAGCAGAAAAGGGCCGCCAAGAAACTGACTCTCAAAAAAATACTACTGTAGATAAAAGCAATAATAATGATCAGAAAGCGGTTGAGCTATTAGCAAAAGAAAATGAAGTTAAACAATCGAAAAAAGAAGATAAAGTTGAATTAGCAGATAACAACGCCTTAAATGAATCTGAGCAATTTATTTCGTTATTATACAGTAGTGATCAAACGCTAACTAAAACTGATGAGAAAACTAAGCCGTCAGATCAGGTTAAACAAGCTGAAAATGTAGATAACAAAAAGGGGAATTCGGCCAAGAATAGTAAAAAAGATATTCTTGATGTTATGGTCAGCCAGAAAAATAATGCGGTAAGTAGCGAAACAAACGATTCAGTCATTGAATCCAATAGTTCAGTGTTATTATCACAACATAAGCTTAAGGCATTTTCAAAGGACGAATTACTTGCTCGTGCGCAACTAAAATCTAGTAATGTCCTTGTACAAAAACCAAGTGATCAAGTACTTAAAGATTACCAGCAATTGCTGCAATCACAGCAAGGGACTGGGCCGCTTAACAGGCAGAGTATAACGAGCGAGCAACTAAGTAGTTCTCAATTAGCAAAGGAGCAACTAGTCAACGCTCCGTTGGCTAATATGCAGCTCAAAAGTAATAAAACTCCTGAGCTTGCTGTAACTATACCGACAGAAAATAAAGTCCCTCTTAACGAGCAAGTTGATACTCGGCTTAATCAATTGTCCGCAGAGTCTATTAATAAAGAAAAGCAAGCTCCTAATGATTTGACGACTCCGCCCAATGAACCTGTAGTTAAGGTGAGTAAAAAAGACAGCGAAAAAGTTGCGGAGTTATCAAGCAAATATATTACAGATTTAAGCGCTGAAATGGCTACTGAAGCAAGCGAGGATTCAATTGAACCTGCTAGTGAATATTCTAATAGTAGAGCAACAGAGCTGATAAATAATAAAGCTACAAATGGTGAAGTTAAGATTGATAAAGTCAATTCACCGTTAACTCAAATTAATTTAGATAAAATAAATGTTGAACGTGCAGCACAATCAACAGTGATAAATGAAGCTGTCACCAAAGAGCTGCCTGTAGACGCTCAAACAAAACAACCCGTTATGACGAGCGCACAAACGCAAGTGCTACAGCAGCAAGCTCAACAAAAAGAACAAGCAGTAAATAGCGAATCAAATTTAGTTGAGGATGTCATTGATGAATATGACTATGCCGATACAGTGAATCTGTCTGAACAAAAGACTAAGGGAGAAGGTGTTACGACTACCAGCAAAGTTATTGACAGTTTTACCACACGATCAGTCTCTGAAATACAAAGTCAAGCAATACAAGCGAACCAAATAAAACAAAATAGTGATGCTTATATGGAGCATCAAGCCTCTGAAGTGTTAAACCACAGTGTTGCTAGTGATACCGCACAAATTCAAAAGAATAATGTCCAGCTTCAACAAGAAACCATCTCCATTTTTAAGAAAGATTTTGCTGAGGCGGTGAAGGATAAAGTAATGGTCACCATCAATCAGAAGCTACAGCAATTTGATATTACCCTAGATCCACCTGAATTTGGCAATATGCAAGTAAGAGTTAACTTACAAGGTGAGCAAGCAGCTGTTAACTTTATCGTACAAAATCAGCAGGCCAAAGATGCGTTAGAGCAAAATATGCATAAATTGAAAGAGATGCTTTCTGAACAAGGTGTTGATGTTGGAGGAGCGAATGTTGAACAGCAAGATCAGCAACAAAGTAATGAAGAAAGTGACTTAGCCCAAGGTAAAAATAGTTCATCACAATTAACAAACAATGAAGATGCTCATAATGTAGAGCATGTATTATCGGCAAAATTGTTCGATTCTTCTGCAACTGGCGTAGATTACTATGCTTAATTGACTAAAATGAACGTAAGTTGATGAAAACACATTGGCTAGAAGACTATTCAAGGATATAGTCTATCCATAAAGACTATGTCATTAATTAGTCACTATTATTATCACTATTTGTAGCTATAAATCTTAAGGGCTCTCATGGCAGACGAAAAAGAAAAAGAAGGTGAGTTAGAACTAGATAACTCAGGTAAAAAGAAAAAAATGATCATTATCATTATTGCCGTTGTTGTTTTACTTGGCGGTGCTGGTGCAGGCTATTTCTTCTTTATGGGTGGGAGTGGTAATGCTGCAAGCCAAGAGCAGTTAGATGCTGCTTTAGATGGTGATAGTGGTGATGGTGAAGTAGCTAAAGTTGATTCAGGAGCACAGCTTGGTAGCGCACTATATGTGCCAATGCCAAGACCATTTCGTTTTAACGTTCCAGGTGCTGCGCGAGATCGCTTTGTTGAAATTCGCGTGCAACTGTTAGTTCGCGGTGGTGATAATGAAGAAAATGCAAAAATGCATATCCCACTGATCGAAAGTACCTTATTAGGTGTATTTTCTAGAGCAAATGCTGATGACTTAGCAACCAGTGCTGGGAAAATTTCTTTAAAACAGCAATCGCTAGCTGAAGTGCAGAAAATCATGACAGATGTTGAAGGTGATAAAACAGTGGAGAAAGTACTCTTTACTGGTTTTGTCATGCAGTAGCTAGCTGATAACCGTGGCTAACATTGTCAATGTTTTAACAAATATTAAACAGCGTAAATAAGAAGAGATTATCGAGTGAGTGATTTATTATCCCAAGACGAGATTGATGCCCTATTACATGGCGTTGATGATGTTGAAGAAGAAGAAATAGTTGAGGATGTCGTCCAGTCGCGAGATGGCACCTCAGATTATGACTTCTCTTCACAAGATCGTATTGTGCGTGGGCGTATGCCAACGTTGGAAATGGTTAATGAACGTTTTGCTCGTCATATGCGTATTAGTTTATTTAATATGATGCGTCGAACAGCTGAAGTCTCTATTAATGGCATTCAGATGATCAAGTTTGGTGAGTACATACACACCTTGTTTGTACCAACTAGTTTGAATATGGTGCGTTTTCGTCCTTTAAAAGGGACGGCATTAATTACGATGGAAGCTCGTTTAGTTTTTATCTTGGTTGATAACTTCTTCGGTGGTGATGGTCGATACCACGCCAAAATTGAAGGTCGTGAATTTACCCCAACCGAGCGCCGAATCATTCAAATGTTATTAAAGCTCATTTTTGAAGATTATAAGGAAGCTTGGTCACCTGTGATGGATGTTTCCTTTGAATATTTAGATTCAGAAGTTAACCCGTCAATGGCAAATATTGTCAGCCCAACCGAAGTGGTTGTTATTAGTTCATTTCATATTGAATTAGACGGTGGTGGTGGTGATTTCCATATTGCTTTGCCTTACTCCATGTTAGAGCCCATTCGAGAGCTACTAGATGCGGGTGTACAAAGTGATAAAGAAGATACAGATATGCGTTGGTCAAAAGCCTTACGTGATGAAATTATGGATGTGCCGGTTACCATAAATACTAAGTTTATCGAGGTAGATATACCGTTAAGTCAAGTAATGGAATTACAAGCGGGTGACATTATCCCAATCGAAATGCCAGAACATATTACTGTGCTTATTGAAGATCTTCCAACCTACAGAGCTAAATTAGGTCGCAGTAGAGATAATATTGCCCTGAAAATTGAATCGAAAATTAGAAGACCAGAATCAGCTAAATCTGAATTAACTATCTTAACTAAAGGCGGTAAACGCTTAGATAGTGATGCAGAGCTTCATCTGCTAGAAGATGATCTGTAAACATAAATCAGCTTATTTGAACAAAATTTATAAATTGAGGCCAGTGGTATGAGTAACGATAAAGATGAAGATCTAAGTATGTGGGATGAGGCACTAGATGAACAAGCTGAAGCAAGAGAAGCTGCCGAAACTGTTGAATTAGAAGAGTTAACTGAAGATGACTCTCCTATCACAGGTGAAGAAAAACGTAAACTTGATGCGATTTTAGATATTCCTGTCACTATTTCTATGGAAGTTGGCCGCAGTAATATTAGTATTCGAAACTTACTACAGTTAAATCAAGGCTCAGTGGTTGAGTTAGATCGCGTTGCGGGTGAGTCCCTTGATGTCTTAGTTAATGGCACATTAATTGCTCATGGCGAAGTGGTTGTGGTGAATGACAAATTTGGTATTCGTTTAACTGATGTTGTTAGCCAAGTTGAACGTATTAAAAAGTTAAAGTAGTTTAAATTACCACTGTTTAGAAGATAGGGCATAAAAATAACTCCATATGATAAAGATACTACACACATTACTGTTTATTATTTGTTATTTACTTTCATCGTTGACATTTGCCCAAGTCAACTTAGCTGAAGAAAACCTTGATAGTACCGTTATTGCATCAGAGGTTGCGGAACCTGAAAGTAAAACTCCAGAAAATTCAAAGCCTCAAGCTAGTCTCGAGCAAAGTAATACAAACAGCTCTCCTGAGGTGGGTAAACATGTTATGGCAAACATGGATGCTGGCAGTATGATTTTATCCTTATTAATGGTTTTAGCATTAATCATTATCTGTGCTTTTGTGCTGAAACGTTTTAACCTAACTCAACAAGGTGTCAGTCAGCTTAGGGTTGTCACTAGCTTATCATTAGGCGCAAAAGAACGTGTGATGGTTGTTCAAGTAGGAGAGCAGCAATTGTTGTTAGGAGTTACTGCTCAGAAAATAACGCTATTGGAAAAGTTAGTTGAGCCGTTAGCTGAACCCGCAATGAATACAGCAGTGTTACCGAAAAACGTATTATCTTTTTTATCAACCAAAAAGCTATGATAGCTACTTGGCTCAGAATATTTGCTTAAAAACATCATCAGCATTAATACAGTTTAACTGTTAAATAGGGAACATCAGGGAATCATGAAAAGAATCTTGTTATTCGTCATCATAACTTTATCCTTGCTTAGCATGAGCTTTGGCGCTTTTGCTGAAGATTTATCATTGTCAGCATTAACTCTCACCACTAACCCTGATGGCTCACAAGAGTATTCAGTAAATTTACAGATTTTGATCTTTATGACTGCGCTGAGCTTTATTCCAGCAGCAGTAATAATGATGACATCTTTTACGCGAATTGTCGTAGTAATGGCTATTTTACGCCAAGCTTTTGGTTTGCAACAAACACCTTCAAATCAAGTGATCATTGGTTTAACCCTTTTCATGACACTTTTTATTATGACACCTGTTTATAATCAAATTGATAAAACAGCCATTCAGCCGTATTTATCAGAGCAATTGACTTCAACAGAGGCCATTAGTTTAGGAAAGGTACCGCTGCGTGCGTTTATGTTAGAGCAAACACGTGTTAAGGATCTCGATACATTGGCAGCAATGGCAGGCATTGAAGCTGTAGATAAGCCAACAGATTTACCTATGACGGTAATTATTCCAGCCTTTATCATAAGTGAGTTAAAAACGGCTTTTCAAATTGGTTTTATCTTATTTATTCCGTTTTTGATCATTGATTTGGTTGTTGCAAGTATACTAATGGCAATGGGGATGATGATGCTTTCACCTATGATCGTTTCTCTGCCTTTTAAGCTGATGCTTTTTGTTTTAGTTGATGGTTGGAATCTAGTCATTGGAACTATCGCAACCAGTTATGGTATGGGAAGTTAGCCAAGTATTATTTATTGTTACTCAGGTGTTTAATCAGTAAGTATAAGAGAGAAGCTTATGGGACCAGAAATTTATGTAGATATGCTAGGTGATGCGTTGTTACTCGTCATCTTACTGGTTTGTGCCATTATCTTACCAAGTTTAGCTGTAGGCTTGATGGTAGCTGTCTTCCAAGCGGCAACCTCAATCAATGAACAAACCTTAAGTTTCTTACCTCGACTCATTGTTACTTTACTTGCCTTGATTATTGGTGGCCATTGGTTAGTGCAAAAGGTGATGGATTACACCATTCGATTAATTGCCAGTATTCCAAGTGTTATTATCTAATTGTCTCCCTTCAATGATGAGCGTTAATTACTTACTCCCAGGTATGGCGTAATGGAATTTACTGAAACTATCATTAATCAGTTTATGGCAGATTTTATTTTGCCGTTTAGCCGTATTTCAGCGCTTGTTATGACCATGATTGGTTTTAGCGCAAAAACCATTCCGATGCGGGTAAAATTGTTTTTATCCCTAACGATTACAGTAGCTATTATGCCAGCCATTCCCCCGGTGAAAACCATCGATTTAATGTCTGTTAATACCGCTATTTTGCTAGGGCAGCAGATGATTATTGGTATTATGTTAGGCTTTGTCACCGTTATGGTGGTTAATACCTTTACTCTGGCAGGTCAAATTATAGCCATGCAATCAGGTCTTGGTTTTGCTTCTTTAGTTGATCCCGCAAGTGGCATGAATGTGCCAGCTATTGGTCAGTTTTTCTTAATCCTGTCATCTTTGTTATTCTGGGTCATGGATGGCCACTTGGCCTATTTACAGTTTATTGTGGCAAGCTTTGAAACCTTACCTATTCCAACAGAGCACTTATCAAGTATTAAGTACCGAGAAGTTGTTGAATGGGGCAGTTGGATGTTTGCTACTGCTTTATCACTTGCCTTAGCGCCAATAACAGCAATGTTATTAATAAACTTCTCCTTTGGTATTATGACAAGAGCTGCGCCACAGCTTAATATATTTGCTATTGGCTTTCCTATTACCATGATGGCTGGTTTGCTTATTATGTGGCTTACCTTCGGTAACTTCTTTACCCACTTTGAATTGCAGTGGCAACGAGCACTCGATTTTAGCTGCTACCTTATAGATTGTAAGGCAACTTAAATGGCTGATTCTGATAGTGGTGAAAAAACCGAAGAACCCACGGCAAAAAAATTAACCGATGCCCGAAAGAAAGGGCAAATAGCACGCTCTAAAGATTTAGGTACTTTTTTTGTTCTTGTGGGGAGTGCGTGTGCAATGCTGTTGATGGGCAAAGCGCTGGCCACAGCGATGGCAAATATGATGGGGCACCTCTTTAGTATAAGTCGCGAAGAAGCTATGGATGTTAATGCGCTATTCAAAGTTATCAATGATGGTGTTTATCAAGTACTTTCACCGTTGTTATGGATATTTTTTATTGTCATGTTGGCAGCCTTTATTGGCAATACTTTACTTGGTGGGATGAGTTTCTCATGGGAGGCTATGGCACCTAAAGCCAGCAAACTCTCCCCGATAGCAGGTTTTAAACGTATGTTTGGTGTACAGGCAGCTGTTGAGTTGCTTAAGTCTGTTTTAAAGTTTTTTGTAGTTTTTATTGTCGCTTTTTTATTACTCAGTGGTCTATTTGAAGAGATTTTAGGTTTAAGCAGAGAAACTATACCAACGAATTTTGGACATGCCGTTACTATGTTGCTGTGGATGTTTTTGGTACTGGCATTATCAATAGGCATCATAGTTGTTATTGATGCGCCTTATCAGGTTTGGAATCATAATCGCCAGCTGAAAATGACCAAGCAAGAAATTAAAGATGAGCATAAGAGTACTGAAGGTAGTCCTGAAATAAAGGGGCGTATTCGACGAACTCAATATGAAATGTCTCAGCGTAGGATGATGCAAGATGTACCCGACTCGGATGTAGTAATTACTAACCCAACTCACTTTTCTATCGCACTTAAATATGATGCTGCGGTTGGTGGTGCACCAGTGTTATCAGCTAAAGGTGTTGATGAAATGGCACTGCATATACGTACTATTGCAAAAGAACATCAAATAGAAATAATCCAATCACCTGCTTTAGCGCGATCACTTTATTATACTGCAGAGGTTGGGGATGATATTCCGGAAGAGTTGTTTGCAGCGGTAGCTCAAGTTTTAGCTTTCATTTTTCAGCTAAATGAACACAAAAAAGGTAAGGCAAAAAAACCAATTCCTGTTGCTAAAGATTTACCCATCCCAGATGATTTTAGGTATTAATACTGCTATTAAATTCTCCCTTGGGACAAGTTGCTCTCATAGTTTGCTACCACAGCTAGTCATACCTGTACTCATTGAAGGCATGGGTATAAAGTAAAAAAGGCTTTAACAGTAAATAGAAAACCATGCTTTTTTTGGTATGAGAATTGCAATTTCATTGCCACAGTCAAAAAAACATCATGAAGTAGTAATGCAATTAGCCGCTTATTTTAATCAGTTTGATAAAACCAAATTACGCCATTTCTCAGGCTTAGGCACACCTTTATTGGTGATGGCTGCCTTAGGTATGGTTATTTTACCTATGCCTGCTTGGCTATTAGATATCTTATTTTCTTTTAATATAGCCCTTTCCCTCGTAGTGCTACTTATTACTGTTTATACCCTAAAGCCACTTGAGTTTGGCTCATTTCCAGCTGTTTTATTAGTTGCAACTATATTACGTCTAGCACTAAATGTAGCTAGTACCCGAGTCGTTTTATTGGAGGGTCATGAGGGCCCTGAAGCTGCAGGCAAAGTTATTGAAGCCTTTGGCTCCGTAGTAATTGGTGGAAACTATGCTGTTGGTTTAGTGGTGTTTTTAATCTTGATCATCATTAACTTTGTTGTAGTAACCAAAGGTGCAGGTCGAATTGCCGAGGTAACAGCACGCTTTACCTTAGATGCTATGCCTGGTAAACAAATGGCTATCGATGCAGATTTAAATGCTGGCTTCATAACCCAAGAGCAGGCAAAAGAGCGTCGCACTGAGGTGACGAGTGAAGCAGACTTTTATGGCTCGATGGATGGTGCCAGTAAATTTGTAAAGGGTGATGCGGTTGCCGGTATTCTCATATTGTTTATCAACATTGTTGGTGGGCTCATTATTGGTATGGTTCAACATGACTTAACATTTGATCGCGCTGTTGAAATATACACTTTATTGACCATTGGTGATGGTCTTGTAGCGCAAATTCCTGGATTATTATTATCTGTAGGAACTGCAATTGTTGTTACTCGTCAAAATACAGCCCAAGACATGGGTGAACAAGTTAGTAGCCAATTAGGTCAAGAAAAATCACTTTATATTGCTGCTGGTGTGATGTTTGTTATGGGCGTAATACCAGGTATGCCACACTTTGTGTTTTTACTGTTTGCTTTAATTATTGCAGCAAGTGCTTTCTTTGGTGCTAGGCAAAAA
>Ga0105356_10003404_pt1 | contig 15655 bp, 13 predicted proteins | sample GOMGulsemesocosm_3_FD_83502 | JGI IMG/M metagenome (GOLD analysis project Ga0105356, IMG submission 83502) | Methane-oxidizing microbial communities from mesocosms in the Gulf of Mexico - GOM9D Gulf of Mexico | ecosystem: Environmental > Aquatic > Marine > Cold seeps | place: Gulf of Mexico...
ATAAAGACCAACTATTAAAACCTAACATGTGGTTAAGCCTAAAAGGAGAAATTACTGGTAAGCAAAAATCGTTATTAATTCCAACTCGGGCATTAATTCGTACCCAGCAACAGCAGAGGGTGGTATTGGCCTTAGGGGATGGAAAATTCAAATCGGTTAAAGTCATTAGTGGTCGTTTCTTTAACCAACAGGTTGAAATTATTTCTGGTCTACAGGCAGGGGATTCGGTTGTCACTAGTGCGCAGTACTTAATAGACTCTGAGTCAAATATAGATTCTGATTTACAACGCATGGAATCTTATAACGGAGGGATGAGTGATGATCAATAAAATTATTCATTGGTCCATCCTCCATCGCATTTGGGTTTTATTAATCACAGGGCTCATTATATTAGCGGGTGGGTTCGCAATAAAAAATACAGCGATTGATGCGATTCCAGATCTATCGGATGTTCAAGTAATTATAAAAACATCTTATCCAGGGCAAGCGCCGCAAGTAGTGCAAGATCAAGTAACCTATCCATTAACCACGGCGATGTTATCTGTGCCTGGGGCAAAGGACGTGCGAGGCTATTCCTTTTTTGGAGATTCTTATGTGTATGTCATTTTTGATGATGATACCGATTTATATTGGGCGCGTAGTCGCGTTCTAGAATATCTCAGTCAAGTGAATGATGAGCTGCCTAATGATGCTAAGCCACAGTTGGGGCCAGATGCAACGGGCGTTGGCTGGGTGTATATCTATGCCCTTACCGATAAAAGCGGAAAAATGGATTTAGCCGAGTTGCGTTCATTACAAGATTGGTTTTTAAAATATGAATTACAAACGGTTGCCGGAGTTTCAGAAGTTGCCGCTGTCGGCGGTATGGTGAAGCAGTATCAAGTACAAGTTGATCCGCACAAGTTACGCGCTTATGGCATTCCATTATCATTATTACAAACTGCAATTCAGCAAGGAAATCAAGAAGTCGGTGCATCGGTTATTGAAATGGCTGAAGCGGAATATATGATTCGTGCCACCGGTTATATCAGTAGTCGAGAAGATTTAGAAAATATTCCTTTAGGCATTGTTGATAATGGTCAGCCATTATTTTTGACCGACGTCGCAGACATAAACGAAGGCCCGCAGATACGTCGTGGTATTAGCGAGCTTGATGGAGAAGGGGAAGTTGTAGGCGGTATTGTTGTGATGCGCTCCGGTGAAAATGCGCAAAAAACAATTGATGGGGTAAAAGAAAAATTAGCCCAATTACAAACAGGCCTACCAGAGGGGGTCGAGGTCGTTACAGTTTACGATCGCTCAGATTTAATCAATGCCGCGGTCGATAATCTATGGGGAAAATTGACAGAAGAATTACTCATGGTCGCGCTGGCCTGTATTCTGTTTTTATTCCACGTACGCTCGGCGTTAGTCGCTATTATTAGTTTACCGATTGGAATTCTAATCGCCTTTATTATCATGTCTGTCCAAGGCTTGAATGCCAACATTATGTCATTAGCCGGTATCGCCATTGCAATTGGTGCGATGATCGATGGCGCGATAGTGATGATAGAAAATATGCACAAGCATATGGAACGTTCAGAATTGCAAGGAGAGCCACTCAGCGATGCTAATCGCTGGCAGGTAGTGGCTAAAGCCGCCAGTGAAGTAGGGCCATCGTTATTTTTTAGTCTATTGATTATTACCGTGAGTTTTTTACCGGTATTCACCCTAGAGGCCCAAGAAGGAAAGCTCTTCTCTCCTTTAGCTTTTACCAAAACCTATGCTATGGCGGCGGCAGCGATTTTAGCCATTACCCTTGTGCCAGTTTTAATGGGTTATTTTATTCGTGGAAAAATAATCAGTGAACATAAAAATCCGCTAAACCGTTTATTGATCGCGACTTATAAACCGTTATTAACGGCAGTATTAAAATTTCCTAAGCTGACTCTAATAATCGCTTTAGCCATTATGTTGTCGACACTTTATCCCGCCAGTAAAATTGGTAGTGAGTTTATGCCAGACTTGGATGAGGGGGATCTTATGTATATGCCCACAACTTACGCTGCATTATCGGTGGGTAAAGCTCGTGAAATTTTACAGCAAACCGATAAACTGATTGCCACAGTGCCCGAAGTCGAGCATGTATTTGGTAAGATTGGTCGTGCTGATACGGCTACTGATCCTGCACCACTGACTATGATAGAAACCTTTATAAAGTTAAAACCTAGAAGTGAATGGCGAGAGGGGCTAACGGCAAAAAAACTACGCGATGAGTTTAATCAGTTGATTCAATTTCCTGGCTTAACCAACGCTTGGGTGATGCCGATTAAAACGCGTATCGATATGCTTGCCACGGGGATTAAAACCCCTGTAGGCATTAAAGTATCGGGCCAAGATTTAAAGGTAATACAAGGTATCGGATTGCAGCTCGAACAGGTGCTAGCAGAAGTAAAAGGCACGGCCTCGGTTTATTCTGAACGGGTTGCTGGTGGGCGATATATCAAGATCGACATACAGCGTCGTCATGCAGCGCAATATGGTATGAGTATTAAAGATGTTCAGCAAATTATTAGCAGCGCTATTGGTGGAAAAAATATTGCTGAATCAGTAGAAGGCGATAAACGCTATCCGATAAATCTGCGTTATCCACAACAGTATCGAGATTCTCCTGAACAACTCCAGCGGATGCCCATTGTGACCAAAGCAGGTCATAACATTACGTTAGGCGATGTTGCGGATATCCGTATTGAAGATGGTCCACCGATGATTAAAAGCGAAAATGCACGCATCAATGGCTGGACCTATATCGATATTGAACGAAGTGGGATAAATGCCATGGATATTGGTAGCTATGTGAAAAATGCACAGCAAATTGTGAATGCAGAAGTTAATTTGCCGGCAGGTTATTCCATTCGCTGGGCAGGGCAATATGAATATATGCAAAGAGCAAAAGAGAAACTCAGTTATGTGGTTCCATTTACCCTAGGTATTATTATTTTACTGCTGTATTTAAATTTTCGTAATAGCCGTGATGTGATATTAATTCTTTTAACACTACCGATGGGATTGATCGGCGGGATATTAATCATGTCGTATTACCAGTTTAATTTTTCTGTTGCGGTAGGGGTAGGTTTTATCGCATTAGCAGGGGTCGCTGCAGAAACTGGAGTCATAATGCTGCAATATTTAAAGCAAGCCATTATCGAAGAGAAACCAGAAACCGTCGAGCAATTACAAACAGCTATTCTAGACGGTGCTCTGCGTCGGGTACGCCCTGTGATGATGACTGCCATTGCGACTATCGCAGGTCTAGTGCCGGTAATGTATGGTACAGGTGTTGGCTCTGAAGTGATGAGCCGAATCGCTGCGCCTATGTTAGGGGGCATGATCAGCGTGGTGATACTGACGTTATTGGTTTTGCCTGTGGCCTATTTTGTTGTTGGTTTATCTATGAACCAAGTAAGTAGAAAGAACTAGCTATCAATATCAGCTGGTTATATCAATGAGTAGGCTAAGCTTGAAGTGCGATAAGCCTACTCTTCAAACCCGTTGTTTTTTATCCTTTGCTAGACTCAGTGAAAGATCTTATTTATATAAATAGAGATCGATCAGATTGTTGAATACTGAGAGGTTGGCATAAATATGTTAATACGTGGAATCCTGAATAGTGCTTTTTTATCCCTTCTAGTTTTCTTGACGGCTTGTGGCGGTGGCAGCAGTGGTGGCAGTTCAGGTGTTTCGGGTCCAGCGACCATCACGGCTGATAATAAAGAAGATCTTGCTCTTGCTGCATCGTTAGCCGCAGCCGAAGTTAAAAGTGTAGATGATGCTCCAGCCAGTCCGTTTGGTGGGGTTATGTCTGTCTCGGCGGAGGTATATGCCGCTAATGATCTGGTCTTGCTTACTTATGAATTATCAACCTTACCCAGTGGGGTTGATGCTTCTCAAATCTGTACTAGTGGAGGAACCGCATCGGTAGAGAGTAATAATTCTCAAACGACTGTAATTTATAATAACTGTGATCTCGGTGGCGTCGTCGCATCGGGGACTGCAACGATTGTAACCTCGGGCGAGACCATAACAATCACCTACCGTAATTTTTCAATTACCGTGGATGGCGAAGAAAATATTCTCAATGTGACAGTTACCTGCGTAAATCTTAATTGTTCAATTTCTTCGGAATTTACCGATGGTAGTGGTAAAAGTTATCGCATTGATAGCAGTTCTATTAGTGGTAATGATTCCAGTGGCTATAGTATTACTGCCACGGTATACGATAGTGAATATGGGACATTAGAATTTTCTGCTTCCGCTATTAAATTTGAATGTACAAATGGCTTTCCTAGTTCGGGCAGTCTGTCATTCTCTGATGGTACTACAGATGTTTCGATAGCTTTTGTTTCGTGTGATAGTTATACCTTAACCATTGATGGCGTTGCGGAAAGTCTTGCTTGGTAATGTATTGGTCTTAATACTCAAAAAGTACAGTTATTGGCTGTGCTTTTTGCTTCTATCATCTTTTTATAACCATAGCTTAGCCAGTTTTCAATCGGCTCTTGTTCTAGAGCCGCAGCTTTCCCACTTTGATTACCAGGAAACAGATCGCCAAGGTGAATCTCTCAATACCGAGGGTGGTCAATTATTGGGTGGTCGTTTAGCTTTACAGCTTGAGCTTAATAATTTTTTAACCGAACTGTCTGCTCAACAACTATCAGGGCAAGTGGCTTATCAGGGAAAGACTCAAACAGGCAGCCAGCATAGTACTAATACCTACAATAAAATATTTCGAGGCGAGCTAGGGTTCGGTTATCGCTTTCATCTACCAGTTCAAATAGAGCCAAGAATTAGTTTGCAGTATTATTCTTGGTATCGAGCTATTCGGGCGAAAAATTCAGTATCGAATTTAACTGAAGAGTATCGAGGTAAAGTTTTAAAACCTTCTGTACGCTTATATTTAGCGCAAAACTATATTGAGTTGGGGTTAACTCGTACTTTTAATAATTCTATGAAAATTCAAGCAACTCACTGCTTATCTTCGGTAACTGTATATCCCAAAGCAGAGACTGCTTGGTTTGTTAGGGGGTATAAACAACTATTTGAGAACAGAAATTATTCATCTTTTATATCCCTGTCTATCGATCAATATCGAATGAAAGAAAGTGATGTTGAGTCTGGCCAAACTTGCTTCGGGCCTGTTGGTTGGAGTGAGCCGGATAATTGGATGAGACTCATACAACTCGGTTTGGGTTTTCGTTTTTAGATTTCTTGCTTAAGGGATTGAGCGGTAGCCATGATAGGAGTCTATATATTAGCCATTGACAGACTCTTCCTAAAAGATATATTGTGCACAATCTAATTTTTAGCAATATTAATACTCTTACGGAAATATCACTATGAATAGTCAGAAACTATTAGCCAGAGGCGCGGCTATCTTGCTGCTATCTTGGGCCGCTATTACGACAGCGATCGCTGAAGAAGCCCCGCTAGAGCAAGCATCGAGAGAAACTGGGCAACTTGAAGTATCCGCCAGTACCTTCAGCTGTATACGTGATATGACCAAGGTACGTGGCTTTTATGTGGATAACTTAAAAGGTGACCTTGAGGGAACTCTCGCGGTGGCGAACTCAGAAAGCGGCGGTATCTACCCTCCTGGCTCTGTCGTGCAATTGGTGCCGGGTGAAGTGATGATCAAGCATGAAGAAGGTTACAGTCCTGCGACCAAAGGTTGGGAGTTCTTTGAATTAGATGTCTCTGAAGACGGCTCTGAGATTAGAAGGCGTGGATTTGTTGATGTTGTGAATCGCTTTGGCGGAAACTGTTTTGGTTGTCACATTCAGGCTAAACCACAGTGGGATATGATCTGCGAAGATACTCATGGTTGCGAGACGATTCCCATCACAAAAGAAGTGATCGATCTGATTCAGAGAACTGATCCTCGTTGTAAAGATAATGAAGAGCTAACTTCGAGTGAGTCGTATGAGCTTTTCAAGCTTAACTTGATGATCGGTGTGGGCAGTGCAATTGGAACAGTTAAAGAGGCTCTGTAGCGTACGTCTATGACCTGCTGTTCAATTTATTAACAGAATAGCTCAGTTGGCTTTATGAGGATTAGTTTTTTCACTATAGGATGTGATTACTATCGATAGAGTAATAACGTGGACGAAGTACGAAATGTCCACGTTATTGATTTAATTGACAATTGTTTATGGGCTAGGTACATTGCCCATTTTATATTATGAGCTATTCAAATGAAACGGACCTTCATTCTCTTATTAAGTGCATTTTCTTTATTAATTTCTGGTTGTAACCTTGATCTGTTAGAAACAGAAACATCGGATAGAAGCGGTGAAATAATTACAATTCATCAAGCTCCGGTCTCCATCGATACTGAAACACATTATGAAGTATATGAAGGTGAAATTAGTGACAATAACCCTCCAGTTCAGCGCTACATTGAAATAACTAACTATACTTTTAATGATTATATTTCTAATCATACAGGCTATCAAATTTCGGGAGACGGGCCGTTTTTTACAATAAAGAACACTCGATTTATTGATGGCCAACTAACTCGCTCTAGCACTAGTTATATTAATAAGTTAGGAGAATTAGAATTCTTAACTGATGATACGACGTATGCTAATAGAAATGATGTTAAATTTTCTAGTGACAGAGATTCTGCATTATCGACCTACCAAATAGGTGAGGCTTATACTACAAAAGGCAGTCAGCGTCGTTATGATAATGATAGCCATAATTTACAGCTAATTTTGCAGTCAGAAACAGTTTCTACCCCTAAGAAATTAGAGAAGTTAACTATCAGTTCAGGAATATTTGATACGTCAAAAATTGATTATGTACAAAATACAGAGATAAACAATATTTATAGAGCTGATGTTCTCTTAAAATCTTTCGGTTCCCAGTGGTTAGATATAACGACAGGTCGAATAATTAAAGAGTCTGTGAAAACTACATTATATGATGCTGGTAGCTTTGGTACTGATTACGAGCAGAGCATAAAATATATTTCAGAGAGAACGTATCTATTTGATAAAGCTTTATCTGATAAAGTGATTGAACCTCAGAAAGCTAAGTTTCTAAATCATGAAAAGCCTAAAGGTCAATATTGGTACAAACCAGCTCTGCGATAGGTATCAGAGCCCTTACGTTTTTTCTTGGGTATTCAATCTATAAGTAACTTGGCAGTAATAGAAAACTGAAATCAAACAAAGCACTGCATTAAGCAGTGCTTTGTTAAGGTTAATCAGAAGTACTTATGGCAAGAGGTTTATCCTTATTCATTTCTTGCTTATTAAGCTGCCACCAAGGTGAGCTAGCCACTAATGTTTTTTTATTAACCAGTTCTCCAATCTGTGGCAGTAATAATGTTACGTTATTGTCTTTAGCCAGCTGAGTGATTTTCTCCATAGGATCAAACCAAGCGTGAGTCGATAAATCAAAAGTACCGTTATGAATCGGAACCATCACTTTACCTTTTACATCTTTAAATGCTTGCAAGCTATCTTCAGGCATCATGTGAATGTCACGCCACAATTCGTTATAAGCACCACACTCCATAAAGGCATAATCAAACGGTCCGTACTTTTCGCCAATCTCTTTAAAGCCTGGGAAGTAACCCGTATCACCACTGAAGTATAAGGAATGCTGTTGATTACGAATTACCCAAGAACTCCACAGGGTTTTATCACTATCAGTAATGCCGCGGCCAGAGAAATGCTGAGCAGGAGTTGAAACCAGTTCTACATCATCCAGTTTAATATTTTCCCACCAATCTAGCTGAGTGATTTTATTTTCAGCGACTCCCCAAGCCATTAATTTATCGCCAATGCCTAGTGGCACAATGAAGTTATTCACCTTGTCTTTTAATTGCTTGATGCTGCTCTCATCGAGGTGATCATAATGGTTGTGAGAGATAATCACAGCTTCGATTTCTTCAATACTATCAATATCCATAGGTACTGGATGAAAGCGTTTTGGCCCCAGCCATTGTACTGGGGATACGCGCTCGCTAAATACAGGATCGGTTAAAAAATACTTACCCGACATTTGAATCAATAAGGTGGAGTGGCCTAAGCGAGCAAAGTTCAATGCTTCTTTATCATTCAAATTAAACGCATCAGTGCTCAATTGCTGAATGGGTGGTGTAATCTTGGGGACAGACTTGTCTGACTTATTGTTGAAGTAGTCTTTCATAATCGCCCAGGTTTTTCCCCATTCAAATACCTGAGTAGTTTGCTCGTTACGAAACTTGCCCTCTGTAAATTGAGGTGAAGTTTTAATACGGTTGAGCGCTTGCTCTGAGCTATTGGGGTAATTTGCGCAACTGGTCATAAGGACTCCTGATATTAGCAAGGCGGCTGTTTGTGTTTTACGGCTCTTCAATGGGTGAATCATAAAAACCTCTTTATTTTCATATTATCAAACCGACTAGTCAGTCTGTTTGCAGTTGTAATAAAAAGCCAATAAAGGCTTTCTGTTATTCGTTATTTAAATTTGGCTAGCAGACTCCAAAAGGAGGTGAATACTTTCCTTTGAATCTCACCGTCTTGCCAAAGCTCGGGTTGCTGTAAAAAATAATTACAGCTGGCGAAGATATGGCTGGTCGTTAAGCTGAGTATCAAGTCCAGTGGTAAGTCATAAAACAAGCCTTCTTCAATGCCTTGAGTAAATAGCGCCTGATAATCGGCAAAGGCTTCTTCTACTTTTTCATGGGTATTATTAGCAATTAATGCTGACTCACCAAACTGCGCTAAAAAGCGAAATTCTTTTGGGTGTTCTAATACCCAATCAATCATGCTGAACCATAGCGTCTTAATTTGTGCCTTTAACCCACTTTCAGCGTTGCCAGTGAGGCTTGTTGCTAGCGCCGTTTTTGCGGCCAGGTGCCCAAGCATGGCAAACTTAACCTTTAAATAGAGCGCATTGATCAGGTCTTCTTTGGTCTTAAAGTGATGAAACAAGGTGCCTGTCGCTACGCCCGCAGCCTTTGAAATCGCCGATGTCGGGGTTTTTTCAAAGCCATTCTCTATAAAGAGAGATAACGCCGCTTCTAATATCTGATCGCGCTTCGACATACTAACTAGGTACTCACTGCTATAAACCGACTAATCAGTCTATTCTGGTGTAATAATGATCAAAGTGCAATACTTGATTTTTAAATAATGACTCACGGATTGATATTAAAAGCTTTTGGATGTCTGCAATACCAAGTTATTAGTGGGATGATCTCGCTAGATGCCCCATAAACAGTCAATTGGCTGTCTCACCTAGGCAAAAGGTATTCACTTAGTGGCTAATATGCCCAATGACTATACTTAGTGTCTTTTTATCTTTAATTTATGATCAGATAAATATCCCAACATTATTTAAGGTTATTTTCTCAATTCTTGAAATAACTTTATATTGATCACTGGTTCAGCAATAGGCTCGACTATGCTTTGTTCATAGTTAACAACAAGTTTTGAAGCTTATGGCCAAAGAATACAGCCCAGTTATATCTGCGATCACTTCTTCTCAAGTTGCGGGGGAGCTATACCGCGCAAGTGGTATTGCTCGACAATTATCTCTCGCCGCTAAGAACTCTCAAGCCGTTGTGCATAGAGCCGGTAGTAAAGTCGCGGGATTAAAAGTGATTTCAGAATATTTTGCTGACCTTGCTTTAAAAACCATTAAGCTCGCCGAAGAGATTAATACTATTTCACTGGCTATTTCTCATATGGCGGTTGAGCGCTGGCGGCAGACGACGTTAGTCGATCATCTGAAGGAGTGTCAGAAGAAGACTGAGAATAATAATGTGGCGGATATTATTCACGCCACAAGAAACAGACAGATGGAAATTAATAATAAATTTAATGTTGAAATTCGTCGTCTTGAGAGTCAACTCAGTGAAATTCAACAATATATGCAAGCCAGTCGAGTCGTCGCAGTTTCGTTTCGCTTAGAGGCGATTCAGACGAATGAGTATCAAGGCATGCTAGAAGATATGGCGAAGAATATTGATGCTTTTTCAGAAAAAATTAAGCAGCATGTACTTGATGCCAAGTCTCATATTGATCGCTTATTACAGTCTAAATAATATTAAATGGAAGAGATTCTTATGCAGGAATTAAACAATGGAAGCTAAATTATTATTTGACGATAGGCATCAATGGTATGTTTTTGCTAGGGATCCGGATAAACCAGAAAAAATTATTGATACGAATCAGTATATGGTCGTTAGTGGTAAGGAATCTTTGGTTTTAGACCCCGGTGGCATTGAGATTTTTTCATCAATGTTATCAACAATTTTAAAATTTATTCCTATCGAGCAAATTACCCATTTGTTTGCTTCCCACCAAGACCCCGATATTATTTCGTCTTTAGGTATGTGGGATCAAGTTATTCCAAAAGCCAAGCTCTATACCCCAGGTTTATGGGAAGGGTTCATTCGTCATTTCGGCTGCGAAAATATTACGTTTTGTGGCATTGAAGATGGCGGTGGTGAATTGAAAATTGGTGATACCGTTTTGCAGTTCATTCCTGCGCATTATTTACATTCTTCAGCAAATTTTCATGTTTATGACCCTGTTGCAAAAATTCTATTTTCCGGGGATATAGGGGCGGCATTAGAACCTCAGGATAGCTCACTATTCATTGAGAATTTTGACAGCCATTGCGACAAAATGAAATTTTTTCATCAGCGTTGGATGCCAAGTAATGAGGCTAAAATGCACTGGTTGAAACGTGTGCGCAAACTGGATATCGAAATGATGCTACCTCAACATGGGCGCATTTTTCGCGGTAAAGAAGTGGATCAGTTTCTTGATTGGTTTGAAGCACTGAATGTAGGTATCGCCCTAGACAGTTAATTATACGACTGAGTAGGGTGTTTAGGTTATACTGCGAGCCTATTTCTACCTTCTTGGATCTATTTTTATATGAGTTCTAAACAGTATCATCATGGTGATTTGAAAGCTTCGTTAATCGAAGCCGCCAATACAATTCTATTACGTGATGGTGCTGATGCCTTATCTTTACGAGCAATTGCCGCAGAAGTGGGTGTCTCCCATATGGCACCTTATGCACACTTTAAGAATAAAAAAGAGCTGATAAAAAGCATTGCTGAAGCAGGTTTTGTGAATATGGCTGAGACCATGGAAACCGTGGCCGTCGCGATGAAAGAAAAGGACGATTTATCCCCAGGGGAATTAGTTCTAGCCTATGGCGCTAGCTATTTAGAGTTCGCCACCACTAATCCACAGCTATATCGTTTAATGCTAGGCCAGGTTGAAACGACAGGGCGTAAAAATAAGAAAGACCATCTTGTAGAAAATAGCACAGTAGAAACTAGTACTGCTGAAGATAGTACAGTAGAAGTTAATAGCTCAGATTCTATTAACAGCCCCTTTATGGAAAGTAGCAAAAAACCTTTTATTTTATTACGTGAGGCCTTCGCCTTGCGTGGCGATAGTGATGAAAGAGTAAAAGCCCAAGCACTAGGTGCTTGGTCTATGGTACATGGTATGGCAGCGTTGATTATTGAAGGTCATATTCAAGTTCCTGAAGGAACCAGTTTTAAACGCTTCTTGGCCGCTGCCACTCCCCTTTCAGATCACTTTAGCGCGTCTCTATAGATCTGTGTAGTCTAAACGAACAGTTCAATATCACTAGTCGGGAAGGCGACACAAGAGTGACACCAGCCATAAGCTTCATCGGTTGAACGTAAACGCGCTTCCGCTGGATTAAACACAGAGCCCTTCAATACCTTAACACGACACAAGCTACACTCGCCCGATCGACAAGCATTTTCTGCGCTATAACCATTTCGTTCCATGCTGTTCAATAATGGTTCATCGACACGGGCTTTAAACTGGCCTTGTGTACCGTCGGCCTTATTAATGGTTACTGTAACCTTATCGGTTGCGATTAAGCCTTGTGGCCAACCTTCAAGATTCTCAGGGTGCTTAGGAGGGCCATTGCATTCAATGCGCACACGTCTTGCCTTAACCTTTAATTGATCAAGTTGTTCTGCACAGAAATCATGGAAGCTGGTAGGGCCACAGAGATAAAACATTTTCTCTTGTAATACCTCTAGATCATCCCCTAATAATTCGCTAAGTAACTCAGCACTAACGTGACCCGTGCGACCACTATAGCCTTTCGTTGGGCGTGAAATTAGCCAAGTGATGGTTAAGAAATCATGCTCTAACTCTAAGCGCTTTAATTCATTTTCATAAATAACATCGGCTTCATAACTTGAGGCATAAATAAGATGAATTTTTTGTGCGGCTTTACGTTTAACATGGGTATTCTCAATCATATTGAGGATCATGCTTCTTGCGGGGGCAATGCCGGAGCCGCCAGCGAGAAAGACCAGGTCATCACCGTGAAATAGTGGGTTATGATAAAAAGTCCCCATCGGACCAGTACTTTGAAAGTGATCACCGACTTTCACATCGCCAAGTAAATAATGAGAAACAAAGCCATCGGCAACACGCTTAATGGTTAGATCGTAATAATCTCTTTGTTGTGGAGCAGAAGAAATCGCATAAGGTCGGGCGGTTTCTGTGCCATCAATATTGACGAATAAGTTTATGTACTGCCCAGCTTGAAAAGGCGGTAAGACAAGTCCCTCTGCTTTAAAACGCAGCGTTTTGGTCGTGGCAGTATCTTCAATCACCTCGCTGACGACGAGCTGTAAACGTTTAGGGTGAAGGCTAGCAATCGTATTAGCGACTAGGCCCTTTTGTTCGTTAAAGTCGGTGCCTGTTGTTATTAATTCACGCTGGTGGTCTAACGCTTGTTGATAACCATTAACCGCATGCAAAATGTTGCTTTTCTTCTCTGTGGAATTAGGCATTGGTCAGCTCCTGTTCTTTCATTTCAGATTCATTTAAATTCTGTTCTTTACTTATTTTCTTTAAGACAGCACGAGCCGTACTTTCACCAATCATATAGGTCGGCTGGAAACCGCCCATACCATTCCAACTGCCTGCCATATGCAAACCTGAAACGGCATTGATGCGGTCGCGGAACATAGCGGCGTCTTGGGCATTCTGTTGGAATCCATAGATTGCGCCGCCAGGAGTATTTAAATAACGCATCATAGTGAGTGGTGTGGCAACTTCGACTTCTTCAATATTCTTACGGATGTTAGGAAAGACTCGCTCGGCATGATCGATGAGCTTTTCTGCAAAATCGTACTTTGCTTGAGCATACTCTTCTACTGGTAAATCTTCCCATGCTTGGCTGTATTGTAAGCAAAGTAATGACAAGGAAGACTTACCTTCAGGGGCAAAGGTTGGATCATCGTGGTTATAGCAAGTCATCATGGTATGAGTTGGATTAATGATGCCTTGCATGGTTTCAAACGCGACCTCTTCATCTCTATCGTCGATGATGAAGTTGGATGCGGCGGTCACGCCGAGTTCTTCTGGTGTGCAGTCCAAGCCTAAATACAAAACAAAAGCCGACGTTCCTAAGCGGCGTGATTTCATATCATCGGCAGCTTGCTTAGGTGTTGGAATATCTAATAGCTCATTGAAGGTATGCAGCGGGCTAGTATTGGAAATGACATGCTCACAGCTAAAAATATCACCATGCTCTGTTTGTACAGCTTTGACCTTATTATCTTCGGTGAGGATTTTTTCTGCCCCAGTATTGAATAATACCTTACCACCCGCGTCTAAGAAGGACTCTAATAATGCGCTAGAGATGGCTTGAGATCCACCTTGCACATGACAAGGTTTGAAAGCTGCGTACGCATAGATCATTACAGCCAGGTCGCAAAAAGGAATGTCTTTTGGTGGTAAGCCGATGTAACACCAGTATGCGGCGATTACTGCTTTTAAATCTTTATTATTGAAGAATTCGTTGAGTACGTCTCTAGAAGAGGTTAAGCCATACTTAATATAAAGAGGACAGCTTGATTTTAATACTGCTTCGTCATTCATCTTTTGTGCGCGTGGCAGCATCATAAAGCATTCAAGGGAAAGCTTTTCACACAGCGTCAAATACGCTTCTATATTGTCACTTTCTTCTGGGTAGTGGGCAATTAAGGTTTTCTTCAGTGCTTTAAGATTGGCAGGTAAGGTGACATCGATTTCATGCTCTTTATGTTCTAAAGAAGGCATTACCACACGATACAGTTCACGCTCTTCTACAATATTGAGCTGATCCATAATGCCGAGATCGGTGAAAATCTTGCGCATGATAAAGGGGTTCTTCTCGGTTCCCATACCACTGAGCTGATGTAGGGCGACTTCGAATTCGAACTCTCCACGAATAAAGGAGGTCGCGCAGCCACCAGGAATATTATGGCGCTCTAATAGCAAGGTGCGTGCTCCACCGCGTTGTAGAGTAGTCGCGGCGGTTAAACCCGCATTACCTGCGCCAATCACAATGGCATCAAAATCAGTCATATAAGCCTCTGCTCAGTTTATTGTTATTTTGAAAACACTGGAGTGATGTTAAATATCAGTCTTTACAGTGTAAACTTTACATTATAAAGATATCCTCAATAGCGTGATGATGTCAAGTAAGAGATTAATCTCTTACGCTCTTGGTAGTTCTATCAGTTTCGTTTAAACTGCAGCGGCAAATGATTCGTAGAAATCATTTCTTATTAAACTATCAAGGACGTTCAACATGTATCGCATACTCTCCCTTTCATTATTTCTATTAATGAGTTCTTTATCTTTAGCTGAGACCGACTCGGCAGCCCCTGTATTGTCTGAGCAAGAAAAATACGAACAATGGGCAAACCAGTTTATTAATTCTATCCAGCCGCAAACAGGTACGATCACCCTTGCAGATACAGGGGCAACACTAAATATTCCTGATGAATTCTATTTTTTAAACGCCGAAGATTCTGAGCGCGTTCTAGTTGAAGCGTGGGGCAACCCTCCAGGTCAGCGTGCGTTAGGCATGCTCTTCCCTGCAGGTTTTTCTCCTCTAGATAATGATGCTTGGGCGGTAACGATTGCTTATGAAGAAGAAGGTTATGTATCTGATGAGAATGCAGCCGAAATTGATTATGACGAGCTGCTAGAGCAAATGCAGGAAGATACTCGAGCATCCAGTATTGAGCGTGACAAGATGGGTTATGGCACGGTTTCTTTAGTTGGTTGGGCTTCAGCGCCTTATTATGATGCCAGTAGTAATAAGCTACATTGGGCGAAAGAGATTTATTTCGGCGGTAGTGAAGAAAATACCTTAAATTATAATGTCAGAGTTCTAGGCCGTAAGGGGGTACTAGTATTAGATTTTATTGCCAATATGAGCCAGTTACCCTTGATCAAGCAGAACCTTGGTGCGGTTTTGGATATCGCAGAATTTGATCAAGGTTCAAGTTACAGTGACTTCGATCCGGACTTAGATGAAGTGGCCGCTTATGGTATTGGTGCTTTGGTCGCGGGTAAGGTTATAGCGAAAACAGGTTTCTTGGTGGCGGCATTAGTCTTCTTGAAAAAATTCGGTATTTTTATTTTATTAGGTCTAGGCGCTTTATTTAAAATGCTATTTAAACGTAAGCAAGCTTAACTTTTTAATTCCACAGGCTGCTGTTCCGCAATGGAATAGCGGCTAGTCGGCGAAGTCATTATTCAGCGAAGGTAGCAATCGGTACATTAATTTCAAATTCCTAATAAATACAAAACAAGGTGAATTATGAAAT
>Ga0105356_10003405_pt1 | contig 15653 bp, 13 predicted proteins | sample GOMGulsemesocosm_3_FD_83502 | JGI IMG/M metagenome (GOLD analysis project Ga0105356, IMG submission 83502) | Methane-oxidizing microbial communities from mesocosms in the Gulf of Mexico - GOM9D Gulf of Mexico | ecosystem: Environmental > Aquatic > Marine > Cold seeps | place: Gulf of Mexico...
TAGTACCGGTATTGCGGACGCCGACACTATCCACTACCTCTAGGTCAGAGGCCTTGTCACCGTTTTCAAAGGCGATGTGATGTAGCTTAGCGTCACGCTTGATATGAATATCAACACGGGTCGATAAGGCATTCACTACAGAGATACCTACCCCGTGCAAGCCGCCGGAGAAATTGTAATTGCTATTATTAAACTTGCCACCCGCGTGCAGCTTGGTCAGGATCAGCTCCACCCCGGGCACCCCCTCTTCAGGGTGTATGTCCACCGGCATGCCGCGACCGTCGTCCACCACCTCTAAGGAGCCGTCCTTATACACGGTGATTTCGATCTTTTTGGCGTGCCCCGCCATCGCCTCGTCTACGGAGTTATCGATCACTTCCTGCGCCAGATGGTTAGGGCGGGTCGTATCGGTATACATGCCAGGGCGTTTTTTAACGGGGTCTAGGCCACTGAGGACCTCAATATCGGATGCGCTGTAATCGCTCATTCTATCTAACTCTGTGTGCAAATTATTTGCAGTTCATTTTGCAGTTTAGGCGTAAACCAGCGGTACAACAATCAGGCGCCGCCTGAGGCTGGTCTACTAAATATGGTGTCTGATCATGCCAGAAATAGCAGATATTGGGAATTATTGATTCAGCTCTTTTACTGACGTATGGCCTATAGCTCGCTACAATAGCCGCCATGCAGACAAACCCGCTGAATGCCGCCAACCCCTATCGCAATGCCACCGTTTCGGCGTCGGCGGGCACGGGTAAAACATGGATGTTAACCACGCGTATCGTTCGCCTGCTACTGGCCGACGCGCCACCAGCGAGCATTTTGGCCATCACCTTCACCCGCAAGGCCGCAGGGGAGATGCGCGAGCGTGTATCCGATCGCCTGCGGGAACTTAGTGAATGTGACGACACACAGCGAGCTGAGCTGCTCAGTATGATGGGGGAGAGCACGGATGCGGATACGCTGTTTCGTGCCAAGAACCTGTATTGGCAATTATTGCAGTCATCAGAGACTATCCGCATCAGCACCTTTCACTCTTTCTGCCAAGATATCTTACAGGGCTTCCCCCTAGAAGCTGAAGTGCCAGCGGGCTTTGAGTTACTGCAGCAATCAGGCCTGGCGATGGATATGGCCTGGGATCAACTGACTAGCCAGGCAACGCAAAATACCGAGAGCGACACCGCCCTCGCCCTCGATCAATTATTTGATCACTTAAATACCCTGTTCACTACACAAAAAGCCCTGTATAGCTTTGTAAATCAGCGCAGTGACTGGTGGGCCTATACCGAGGGGCAAAGCGACCCTTTGAACTGGGCGATACAACAGCTTAAGCAACAACTGGATGTACCAGAACAGCCCTTTTGCTTAATTGAATCCCTAGACCCGTCCCTAGTCTTATTTGCCGAGCAACTTAGTCTGCGCAAAGCCAATGCCGGTATTGGTAAATTTTTAACCGCAATCGGTGAAGCTAGATTAGCCATCGCCGATAAGAGTGACGAAGCCTACCAACAAGCGTATGACGTGCTCTCTTGCGCCCTACTCACCAAGGATTTCAAGCCCCGCGCCTATAAACACACTGGCGTATTAGACAAGGAGCTCAAAAGTGCGGCAGCAGATCATGTGGCTCTGTTTAATGATATCTGCGCTAGCCTACTAAGGGTGCGCGAGAACCTGCTGCGTCACAAAGCGTTACAGCTCAACATCGCTTGGTATACCGTGGGGCATCGCCTGATAGAACTATACCAGCAACTCAAAGAGCAGCGCCGCCAACTGGATTTTGGCGACTTGGAGTGGAAAACCTACGAGCTTCTTCACCATGCAGACAATGCGGACTGGGTGCAGTACAAGCTAGACCAGCGTATCAACCATTTGTTGTTTGATGAGTTTCAAGACACCAACCCCACCCAGTGGCAACTCGTTCGCCCCCTACTGGAAGAGCTAGCGGCCAGCGAACAAGAACGCCACCGCAGTGTGTTTTTGGTCGGCGACATCAAACAATCTATATATAGCTTCCGCCGTGCCAACCCAGAGCTACAGCTGCAAGCCAGTCACTGGTTGCAGCAACACCTGCAAGCAGACGACTACCCGCTAAACCTATCGCGGCGTTCATCTCCCACGGTCATTGATAGCGTTAACCATATTTTTGCACAGCCCTTGCTGCGCGAACGGCTGCCCAGCTTTTCTGAGCACGGCACTTATCAAAAAGATTTATGGGGGCGCTTTGAGCTGCACCCCTTAGTCACCTCAGACAAGCCTGAAGAGATTGAAATAATTCCTGGGGAGAACCTGCGCAACCCGCTCACCACGCCCCGTATCGACATTAAGCGCGACCATCACTACCGCGAAGGAGTGCTAATTGCCAAGCGCATCCAAGAGCTGGTTTCCCAACGTATCCGCATTAATGGTAGCGACGACATTCTAGGCTATAGCGATATTTACATACTGCTAAAAAGTCGCAGTCATGCCTCTGATTTTGAGCAGGCCTTGCGGGATAACAACATCCCCTACATCGGCACGGAAAAAGGCACCTTCCTAGACAATATGGAAGTGCAGGATATGGAGGCCCTGCTGAATTTCTTAAATATGCCCTTCGACAACCATCGCCTGGCCGTCATATTGCGCAGCCCCTTGTTTCACGTAGACCACCAAGACTTAATCGCCTTGGCTCAAGTCACACAATTCAAAAACTGGTGGCAACGCCTGGGACACTTGGTAGCGCAAAACGAGGCCAGTTACGCCTTGCAAAACGCCCACACAAAAATCTCTGGCTGGCTAGAAAAAACGCCCTTATTACCTGTACACGATTTACTCGACCATATTTATCACACAGGGCAAGTAATCCAACTGTATAGCGGTGCGGTGAAAGCAGAAAACGTAGAGCGCACACGCTCCAATTTGGTTCGCTTTCTAGAAATGGCACTAGAAATAGATAGCGGGCGCTACCCCAGCCTGACTCGCTTCCTCGACCAGTTAAAACGCCTGCGCAACAAAGACAGCGCCACCGACAAGCCGGACAACGCCCAGGCCAGTGGTCAGCAAGCACGTGTACAGTTCCTCACCATTCACGGGTCCAAGGGCCTAGAGGCCCCCATAGTATTTATGGCGGACTGCTTTGGTGGCAACAGCAGTAAAGACGCTTGGTCACCACTGGTGAACTGGCCCTCTGAAAAAGACCGGCCCACGCACTTTATGCTGACCCCGCGCAAGCAGGATGTCTGCGAAACCCACGCGGGCTTGTTGAAAATAAAAGAACAAAAGGAAGCTCTAGAAAATGCCAATTTGCTCTATGTTGCCCTGACCCGCGCCAAGCATATGCTCGTCATCACTGCCAGCTGCCGAGCCGAGGTTGCCGATGGTGAAACTGATAATTGGTATCGGACTATTCAACAGGGTGTACAGCAATATGCACAGGAGCAAGACGGTGTTCTTGTGCTGGAAAACGGCGAGCTGGAATATTGCCCTGCAAATGAAGTACTGCATATTCAACAGAACAGCCTAGACTTGCCCGAGCCCTTTGACTGGTCTGCCGTCAAAGCTCCCGCCCCCCTTGATATGGATATTGCGCCGAGCAAAATTGACGAGCTGTACGAAGGAGGTAGCGGCGATGTATTAGCGATGCAACGAGGCAATTATATTCACGAAATTTTAGAGCAGCAAAGCAAACCCGCACCGTTTGTTGCCAATATAAAATCAGAGCTTCCTGAGAATATCTGCATAGAATGCCAACAAGAGGCAGAGCAGCTATTAAGTGATAGAAACTTAAGTTTCCTATTCGACCCTCAGCAGTATGTTGAAGCAAAGAAAGAAGTGGGGCTGCAATACCCTACCGCGAACGGAAAGTACGTGTATGGCATCATTGACCGCCTCGTAATCACTACTGATTGCATTTACATTATTGACTACAAAACCCACCAACATGTGACACTGGACAATGCGGATAGCTTAGCAGAGCACTATCGCAGTCAGCTGCAATACTATGCTGATGGTGTGCAGCAGATTTATCCTGATAAAAAAGTCATTGCAGGTATTTTATTTACTCACAACCGCAGCTGGATTGAAGTTATCTAACAAAAAAGGCCGCTAAAACAGCGGCCTTTTTTGCAAATACATTACGAGTAGTTACTTCTCAGCTTCTTTTGTCGTTTCATCAACGGCTTCGCTTAACAGTTGAGCATACAACTGGTCCGCAGGGCGATAACCATTGATGCGTGAGCCGTTACCAGTGATTATTAATGGTGTGCCCGTAAGGCCCATTTGTTGACCTAGGGCAATATGATCTTTAATAGGGTTTTCACAGGTTTTTGAATCTACCGACTGCCCCGATTTCACGCGAGTCATTGCGTCTTGGCGATTTTTTGCACACCAGATATTTTCTAGCTTCTTGGCACTATTTGAGGCCAAACCTGCGCGAGGATACAGGAAGTAGCGAACTTCGACGCCCTTCTCGTTCAAAGCAGGCACTTCCTGGTGTAGCTTGCGGCAAAACCCACAGTCCACATCAGTAAACACATTGATCACATGTTTAGTGCCCGACTTAGGCGTAAAGGCCAAGTAGTCATTTTCTTGCATACCATCAAATGCTGCAGCGCTCAGTTTGTTGCGCACCTGATCGGTCAAATTCACACGCTTCTGGTAATCAACAATGTCACCTTCAATCAAGTACTTCATATCTGCGCTGAAATAGGCGATCTGGCCGCCAACAATCACTTCATACATACCGGGAATCGGCGCCGGCTTAACCGACTGGACGGGCAATGCCCCCAATTGAGCGCGGATATAAGACTCTACCTCAGCATCCGTTTTCTTTGCCTCTGCCATTGCTGAACTGATCATCATCAAGCCCAGTAGGGCTGCTAAAAACTGCTTCATTATAAACCTCAATAGTGTACTGATGATCCTATGACCACCAAAATAGGGAATCATTCCCTACCGTATGTAATTAAGCTCGCGGATGATGCTGGCCATGAAAGGCCTTCAAACGCTCATTTGCGATGTGAGTATATATCTGTGTGGTGGATAAATCACTGTGCCCCAGCAACATTTGTACCGCACGCAGATCGGCACCGTTATTCAACAGATGGGTGGCAAAGGCATGGCGTAGTGTGTGAGGTGAAACATCAAAGTGGATTTGTGCATCAACACTGTGTTTTTTAATGATGTGCCACATAGCTTGGCGAGTAATGCCCCCTCCACGCCGGGTCACAAATAAAAAGGACGTTGTTGTGTCCTTGCCCTTAAGTAAATCCATACGAGGCCCCTTTAAGTACTCTTGCAACCAGTACAAGGCCTCTTCACCAATGGGCACGAGGCGCTCTTTATTACCCTTACCCATGACCTTGATAATGCCATGCAGAACATTGATTTGCTCTAAACGCAGGGTCACCAGCTCGCTGACACGCAGGCCGCTGGCATACAGCACCTCCAACATTAAGCGGTCGCGAATGCCTAAATCGGTCGCCGTATTTGGCGCAGCCAATAAGTCATCAACCTGCTGTTCCGTAATGCTCTTAGGTAAACGGCTACCCAGCTTAGGAGACTCCAGCAATGCCGTAGGGTCGGCCATCAAACGTCCTTCTCGCACTTGGTAGCGATAGAAGCGCCGCAGGGTCGACAACAGCCTAGCTGCACTGCTGGGCTTAGTTTTCAGGTCGAACTTAAAAGCCAAATAGTCCTGCAGATCACTCTTACCGGCTTTCAGTAGCTCGTTATTTCGTTGCTGTAACCACCTAGCAAAACTTTTCAGGTCGTTTCCATAGGAAGATTGCGTATTTTCACTTAAGCCGTTTTCCATCCACAGTGCATCGAGAAAACTTTGGATTTGCAGCTGATGCTGTGGGTTTAATTCCGGCTTAACAACAGGCATGGCTACTGTAGTTGTATCTGGCCATTTACATTGACACTCAAGGTGCTGTTACCGCCTTTGACTGCGGGGGCAGCCTCTGCCACCGACATAGCCATTTTCATACGCGGCTGTGAGCGATACATAGGCGAATAGTTACCCTGTGTATTAACCTGCATATTCACCACTTTATAAGACTTGGCCTGCATATTTTTCTGTACTAATGATGCGCGTGACTTGTAGGCATCTAAGGCTTCGGCTACCAATTCATCTTCGACTTTTTTACGTGTTTTTTTGGTAGGCTCAAAACTCATGTTTTTCACTTGTAGTTTATTCTGCAATACAAGAATGATATTAGACAATTGTTCAAAGTTTTCGGACTGCACCATCAGTTGCTGTGACGCACGCCAGGCTTTGATCTTAGTTTTTTCATAGACAGGATACGTATTGTACTGCTGGGTTTCGTACTTCAGTCCTTGCTTCAGCTGAGCCAGCGCCCACGCCATATCCGCATTAACTTTTTGGGACACGTCTTTAGCCTTATTGGCCTGATGTTCTACCATCAACTGCACACGCATTAAGTCATTCGGCACTTCTCGCTCCGCTTTAGCCGATATGGAAATAACGTTGTAATTCAACTCATCCGCATGGGCTGCCGTTGTAGCGGCTAGTAGGCCCGCTAATATCAGTGCTTTCTTCATGATTTTTCTCCTTTGCTCAAGTTGATATTGAGAATTTTATTACACAAGGCGCTAATTTAATCGTGATATATTATTAAATACAGTAGAATCCACAAATCTTAACAGCCCAATAAAATCATGCCCAGCATACTCGAAAAATACCCTTCCGCCACCTTTCTGCGCAGCTTTGGCTGCATGTTGTACGACCTGTTTTTGGTTACTGCTATCGAGTTTGTGGTGCTGCTGGTTGCCGGCAACATCCCGAAATTTTTACTCGGCAGCGACCTTCCAGACATTGCTGTGTTGCTATTAATGTACCTGACTGGAGCCCTGTTCTATGTTTGGAGCTGGACCCATGGCGGTAAGACCCTAGGAATGACTGCTTGGCGCGTAGAAGTAAGGGCTCACGACGGCAAGCCTATTGGCTATAAAAAGGCATGGGGTCGTGCACTTAGCTCTTGCTTAGGCTTAGGCAATATTTGGAAGCTGGTTGATAAAAACAATATGGCTTGGCAGGACTATGTCAGCGGAACAGTATTGCTGCACGATGAAGAGCGTAACCTGTAGGCTATGCGGAAAGACTAGCTTTTATCTGCGCGCTCGTCTTTCTCCATCTTGGCAAACTCCAGTGCCATTTCAAATGCACTGCGAGCAAAGTCTACAACTTTCTCGAATTCTGGTTCCGATAACTGCCTAGCTTCGTCACGACTGCGGTAAATATTGATCCACTGTCGATCACGCTCCAACATAGTTGGCAACTGACCAAAGCCCCAATCCTCCATTACCGTCCACAGCTGCGGGTTGTAGCCGCGTATGACATTAACCACAAAGGGAATGGGGTCGTGACGTGCCAATAAGGAGGTTAAGCGTACAATCAAATCAAAAGACAGTGTAGCCGTGCCCTGTTCTACGGCTTGCAATAAGGTCTTATCTTCAAGGTCAAGAACTTCATTGAGCTCGTCAATCGTCAAACCAGCCACTTGGCGAGCATCCTGTACAACCATGCCAGCGCGCTGCATCCAGTCGCGTTGCTCAGGGCTGTAATTCTTCAATTGCTCTGCGCTGAGTATGATGGTCTTGCCGACTTTAAAAGACAGGCTGCCCGCTTTGCTCGCGATGGATTTCATTGCACTTTTAGAAAGCCCTGCGGTAATTCCAGCCACTTGCCCCATTAAAGTCTTTTCTGGCCGATCCGTATTTCTGTTCAGTTTTTCTGGCATATTCTGCTCTATGTTTTATGGTTTGATTCAGCTCTTATATGCAGAGTAGCGTGTTTATCTATAACTTGCGAGAGCGCACGCTGGGTTGCCTGCCGAGCCTGACTATAAGCAACCGGCCCTTTAGCTAATTTACTCGGCCCGGAGCGTACCAAGCCAGCAATGGCCAAGCTGACCATATTTTCACGCACCGGCACTTGCAGCGCAGGGTCGGCCTTGCGCCGCCACGGCGAGCGCGAAACGATATGATGATAGAACACTCGCTCAGCCGGTTTAACAGGGTGTAAGCCTGGGCGGTCTTTTATACCGCCATCTAAATAGGAGTTTTGCTGATAGCGAACAGGGTGAAACATGAATGGCACAGCACAAGAGGCCGACACCAAGTTGGCAAGGTCACCTTCCGTGTAACTATGAGTTTGTTTGTTCTTTCGATCGTAAACAGATACTGCTAGTGGGATCGCCGTTTGCTCAATACGCAGTACCGGTACGGCCTCGCGCAAGCGCTGACGAAACTTATCCCCCTTTAGCAGCCCGAGGCCAAAACCGGGATCCCATATGTCTTTTTTACTAATAGAAAAAAACAGCTCGCGTATTGCCTTGCTTGACATACCCGAGGCCCAGCAAGCGGCGGTCAGCGCCCCGGCACTAGAACCCGTCACACGCCGGGGTAACAAGCCTTCTTCTTCCAGTACGCTCAACATACCACAGTGGGCAAAAAAGCTAAAAAAGCCTGAGGACATGGTTAAGGTGAAGGGCTCGGCCTGCAACCATTCACGTAAAGTGATTGAATTAGACATTATTCACTACGCTGTAATAAAACAAAGCCAATAACAGTGAATACCAGTAACGGCGTAAATGCCGACAGCAATACAGGTACATTATAAACTTGGCCTAAATTACCCAACATCTCACTAGCAATGTAATAGGTCATGCCAAACATAATGCCTAGCACCAAGCGCGCTCCCGCATTACCTGCGCGACGATTAGCAAAAACAAAGGGCATAGCAATCAGCATCATGACAAGTATGGACAAGGGGCCAGTGATTTTTTTCCAGAAAGCCTTGCGGTAGGTGGATGATTCCAAAGCGTTATCATCCAAGTACCGAATATAGTCATCTAATGCAGTCAGTGGCATATTGCGTGGCTTAACACTCGCCACTTCAAATAAATCGGTTTCGATCAGCTGTTTTCGCTCACGGACATAATCAAACAGAGTCGTAATATTATCTTCTTGGTACTGTTTTTCTGTCACATGGGCCAGCTGCCACTGCTCATCTAAAAACTGCGCTTCGCGTATCTCTTGTTTGGAAACAAGCGCCTGCTCGTTGACGGTAAATACCTTTACCCCAGAGAGCCTGTAGCCCGGTTTGGCGTGAGCGACATGCACAAAATCATCGCCATTTCTTGCCCAAAAATTACGCAACTCTGTATTAACTGGCTTGCCTTGATGCTGGGCACGAAAAGTTGCTGCCCGCACTTCACTTTTCGGTGTCACATACTCCCCTATCAGCAACATACACAGCCCTATTAATACACCTGTTTTCATGCCGCCCCATATAATTCGACCACGCGACATACCTGCTGCACGCAGGGCAATAAGCTCAGAATTACTCGCCAACGCTCCTAAGCCCAGCAAGCTCCCTATCAAGGTAATAGTCGGCAAAAACTCGATAACCTTTCCGGGTATGCGCATAAATATATAGGCCAAGGCATGCCAGTAACCGTAGGACTCATAACGCGCTACATATTTGCTTTCACCGATGAATCCAAAAAACGCATCCAGAAAGACAATCACCAATAACACTAACAAAGTGGCGGCCAAAATAGAGCGGGCTAAGTAGCGATCAAACAAACCCATTACTTAGCCCGCTTTATTAAAGTAGGCCAGCCGTATTGGCGCCAGAACAGCACAGAGATTAAAATAATTAACGGGATATGTGCCCACCACATACCTAATAAAGGGTCTACCTTACCGCTTTGCAACATGCCTCGTGCCACGCTGAGTAGGTTGCTATATACAATATAAACTAAAATAGCGTAGCCTATTTTTGAGAAGGCGCCCTTGCGCGGAGCGGAGTGACTCAGGGGAAAAGCGAGTAGTGACAGCAATAAGCACCCGATAGGCACTGAGAAGCGCCACTGCCACTCCGCCACATAATCCAAGTGCTTAGACTGCATTAACTCTAAGGTTGGAGTCGCTGCCATCACTTCTCCAATTGCACGAGGCTTAGGGGCCTCTATATTAACGGAGTATTCTTGATAATGGATACGTGAAACCTCTCCTTCTATATTGGTTTGATAAATAGTACCGTCACGCAACTTAAGCGCGTAGCCACGCTTAGTATCTTTTATCTCCCCAGACGCCGCTAACTGCACAGAGTCGCTGCCATCCTCGGCCTGACTATAGATAAAAGCATTACTAAGCTGGCTGCCATCTAAGGACTCTACAAAAAACACACCATCGGGTATGCGGTTAAATTCACCGGGCCGCAAGCTAGTCTCTATGCTGGGGCGCTCAGCCTGGCTGCTAAACTCAGCCTGCAACTGAGCCAAGCGAGGCACAATATAAACCGATAAAACAAAACCCATTATTGCCAAGGGCATTGCAACCATTAACAAGGGCCGAAAGAAATCCTTCGGGCCCATACCACAAGCTACCATGGCCGACATTTCTGCATCTTTATATAAGCGCCCAAATGCCAGCATGCCGCCTAGGAACATGCTCAACCCCATAAACAACACGAGATAGTTGGCAATGGTAATAACTAACAGCGGCCAAATATAGGCGCTGGCCATTTCCCCATCTGCAGCCTCAGACAATAGCTTCACCAAGGTGTTGCCCACCATCAGTACCAGCAATACCAGCAACACAGCGGAGCTGGTTTTTAGGAACTCTTTAATCAAGTAGCGATCGGTGATGCTCATTCTTTCTAATAAAAATCTCTGTTAAGCTCGCATTATAGCGAAACACTGCGGTTGAAACTAAAAATCTACATTTTGACCACCAACTCACATTATGGAGCAATCTGACATGAACTACTCGATTAAAGTTTCCGCCCCCGAAGCGGCCCGCACGCAATGCCTAGTAATTGGTATCTACGCAGGTAAACGCCTTAGCAAGGCGGCCCAGTCCGTTGATGGCGCCAGCTCTGGCGCCGTTAAAAAAGCGCTGAGCCATGGCGACATGACTGGACAACTAGGCGGTACGCAGATGCTCTACGATATCGATGGCGTTGCCGCCAAGCGCGTACTGCTAGTTGGCCTAGGCAAAGCTAAGTCGGCGACGATCAAGCAGTTCCAAAACATACACGCTACAGTCGCCAAGCAGCTACAAAAAGGCGGTACAACTGACGCACTATCCTACTTGCACGAGATAGAGATTCAAGACCAAAGCGAAGCCCAGAAGATACAGCAGGCGGTAGCTGCGATAGGTAATGCCCTCTACCGCTTTACCGAGCACAAGCCCTCGGCCCCAGAAGTAAAAGCACCCTTGAAAAAATGGCAGTTAGGCGTAAGCAGCCGCAAGGGGCTAGCTAAATTAGAAGAAGCCGTATTGATCGGTGCTGCGCTGGCTGACGGCATGAGCATGAGCAAAGACCTAGGCAACCAGCCCGGCAATGTCGCCACGCCTAGCTATCTAGCCGAGCAAGCGGTAGAGCTATCTAAGCAATATCGCAGCATCAAAACCAGCGTCATTGACGAGAAAGAACTAGAGAAAATGGGCGCTGGCGCCTTTGTCTCTGTATCTAAAGGCTCAACAGAGTCTGGCAAGCTAATCGTTATGGAATACAGCAAGGGCAAAAAAGGCGGCAAGCCTGCCGTACTCGTCGGTAAGGGCGTGACCTTTGACTCTGGCGGCATCTCCCTCAAGCCTGGCGCTGGCATGGACGAGATGAAATACGATATGGGTGGCGCAGCCTCCGTATTCGGCACCATGAAAGCCATTGCCGAAATAAAAGCCCCTATCAACTTAGTTTGTGTGATTGCTGCAGCAGAGAACATGCCAGCAGGCAATGCCAGCAAGCCGGGCGATGTAGTCACAACCCTGTCGGGCAAGACCGTTGAGATTTTAAATACCGACGCCGAAGGCCGCCTCGTCTTATGTGACGCACTGACCTATATTGAGCGCTTTGACCCTAAAGTCGTCATCGACATCGCCACCCTAACTGGCGCAGTGATCATTGCCCTAGGCAAAGTGCCGACTGGTCTAATGAGTAATAACGATAAACTCGCACGGGAGCTAGAAGATATCGGCCAAGAGACCGGTGACCGCGTATGGCGCCTGCCTATCTGGGACGACTACCAACCACAACTGAAATCTAACTTTGCCGACCTACAAAACATCGGCGGTCGTGAGGCTGGCTCTATCACCGCCGCATGCTTCCTCGCGCACTTCACCGAAAAATACAGCTGGGCGCATTTAGATATTGCCGGCACGGCTTGGGTGAGCGGTGGAGCGAAAGGGGCGACAGGGCGCCCCGTGCCTTTATTGATGCAGTATTTATTAAACAAACATATTAGCTAAGACTTTCTCTCGGTTAGTGCAGATAGGCAGCTCAGCCTATCTGCACTTAATAGCACAGTGCATTGACACAACAATAACTCCCTATCAAGCCGATTTTTTGCAAGATTAGTATTAATGCTAGCCTAAGCTATAAACATACGCGCAAAAAATAACCCCGCCTATTTAGCAAGGTATTTATCAATGCCCAGCTTGATAAAAACTCCTTCACTCTCTTTAAAGCACCTCTTCGCATGGTGCATTAATTTTTTACTCAAATATTTTTGCCTCTTTTTTCAGCAATATGTTAATCGAACTGAGTGATTTTTTCGCTCCACACTCCCTATAAAAAAATATTTAACGCTCAAAAAAAGGTAGTCAAAAAAATTCAGACTGTGATTAGCAACAGTCTTCGGTTATTTTTTAATTAAGTGAATCAATGTCACAAATGAAATTTAATTTTTTATAGAGACATCAATCAAGAAAAGTGAAAATTAACAATTCTTTCCACCACGCCGCAAACTACGCCAACTGAAAGACAACTGACGCCAATGGCATTTATGTTTTCTTACATAACACTTACATTGCGCCGCAGTTGCTTAAGGCGCCTATTCATTATCGCCTAATGGCATTTAATTACTCAACTATCAGTATTTTATTAAATTATGGAGAGCCTAAAATGCTCAAACACATGCTATTCATTTCATTGCTATTAGTCAGCATATTACCCACTCATTCCTATGCGGCAATATCCTGCGGAGATTGCGAAGTGCTCTACGGCATCAACGGTGGAAAAAACAATGATGGTGCTATTTATACACTAGAAGATAGCAGCGCAAGCATATACAAAGACGGGTTATTAAACTCTAATGCATTAGCATTTGATGCTGTTGACCAACGCCTTTACTACGTAAGTAATGGGAGAAATATAGCCGAATACAACATAGAGCCCAACAGCCACTACCTTGCATATGTTGACATGATTTCTTCAGAACACATTATTGTGGGGCAGTTAAATCGCGGTTTTTATAGACTTGCTTTTGACAGCAATAATTTATTGCACGCCTCTGCTGGAAATCTGCTTTATACCCTTGATAAAGAAACGGCTGAAGCAAATCGTTTAGGTGCTATTTCAGGCATCCCCAAAAAACAATCAAGGCAGCGTGGTGATATTGCATTTGCCCATGATGGCACCCTGTATATGGTTACTAAAACAAGCTTGTTTACTATCGATATAATTAATATGCAGGCCCATGAAGTAGGTCGCCATGACATTCACTTAGTCTCTGGCATGGACTTTAACTCTGCGGGTCAACTAATGGTATCGAGCATCGTTGACCGCAACCCCAATCAAGCTGTTTCAAACCTATATTTCGTTGACACCAGTGACGCATCGGCAGAACTGAAGGCAACCGTACCGGCCCGTATTAATGACCTTACATATGCCTGTCACCCGGGAGCAATATTCACAGACATTTATACCAATACAACATCTATCCCTGCAGATGGGATATCAACGTCAACCATCTATGCTCAAGTAAAAAACCCTGATGGCAGTGACTACCCATATGAAGTCACAGAAATGTACCTTTATGTAGAAATGGGCGAAGGTACCTTGGGCCCTGTTAACTATGTAGGCAACGGACTTTATAGTGCTCAATTAACGAGCAGCACAAACCCTGGAACAACGGTTGTCGGTGGTTTCATGAATGATGAACCTATCTGGGATGAGGCTAAAGTAACCTTCGAGCCATTAGAACTATTGGCAAATATTTACCTAGAAGGTAATAGCTCACTACCTGCTGACGGTACTTCATCAACGTATGTTTATGCGCAAATCATAGATGAGAACAATAACCACTTTAATGGCCCAGTTGACTCATTCACGTTTTCTTTACAAAACGGAATCACCCACCTTGGCCCGGTAGAGTATTTAGGAAACGGTTTATATGCAGCGCTAATAACAGCGGGCATGACCACTGGGTATGAAATAATCTCTGGCGAACTCAATGGTTCTGCCTCTCATACCACTGTTATGCTTGAGCTTACCGCTGCCGCAAACTGTGACGACAAACTGAATATATCAGGCAGAAACTTCTCTGTAGAAGGTGAATCCACGATTAGCATTACCAGCAGCCAAAACGCAGCTTGGCCTCAACGTTGGTATGTCAACAATCAAATGCTAAACGCAGGACAGTTCTGGAGCACTACCGGCCCTGCTAGCTTCAACATCAAAGTTGAACATGAGCGCACCGTTAAAGAAGCCTACCGAGTAAAAGAAAATTACACTGTATGCTGGTGGATATTTTGCTGGAATAAGTCCAAGTGGGTCACCAAATACCGTGATGTTAAAACATGGAAGGAAAGCGCCTACCGTGTAGAACGCACCGCTGAAAACAGTGCCATTGTGCGCACAGAAGACGGGGCTGACTCTGATTACAATGACCTTATACTGAATATTAGCGTAGATAAAAATGAGGAGTGCAGCGCCCCTCCCATTGAGGTCCTTTAATAGCGCCAATCAATTTCCCCCTCCCTTTACCAAGGGGGGGGGAATGATTTTACAACTGAATACGTCGCTGGCAAAAATGCGGCGACTAAAATGCCTCCCCCCTTTTTCTAGGGGGTTAAGATCCGACTTAAACTATAAGAAACCCTTGCATACACTGCATGATTTTTATCACCCCTGATCTCATGACTTTCTAGTTTTTACACGGCAACAAACATGGTGCCTGTTAAATCATTACTGCACCTTATAAAAGCGCTCCGTATAATCCAGCGCCAACACGCCGTCCTGTAAAGGCCCAAATTCCACATTCAAGCCTGTATAGGAGGCCAATACATTATCAATAGCAGTGCTGTTAGCATTATCAGATGAGCCTGCCTTGGCCATACACTTCTGGCTCAACTCCGACGACAGGTGATACTCCAATGGCACTACGTTAAGCTCTGGAAGGTTCTCTGCGTCAATTAAAGCACTAGCTTGACGTGCGGGAACTAAGTTCCCAGAAGCATCTATGCCAAATACTACCTGTACGTCTAACTCACAACCCTCATATTATTTTTCTAAACTCTTATATAGGACAGAGTGCGCTTTATCGCCTTCTCTTGTTACATAAGACTTAAAACTAGAAATTACGGCTGTATTTATATCTAGCTCTTTACTTGCAGGATCGGCACCTACTACGAACTCAGGGAATTTAACCACGGGTGTCGAAGAAAAACTATTAAACGGGCTACTCCCCGCCAAGCAGTCTGGGGAAATAAAAGGTATTCCAGATATACCCTGTATGGCTGGGCATAAGGATGAAATATTCATCACTCGAAAAAGCAAGTTACTAGCGATTGCTTTTACTACATAAGAGTCGTCGCTATTTGCTTTCCACCGATGCATTGTGCTGCCTGGTCAGGCTGAA
>Ga0105356_10003410_pt1 | contig 15644 bp, 7 predicted proteins | sample GOMGulsemesocosm_3_FD_83502 | JGI IMG/M metagenome (GOLD analysis project Ga0105356, IMG submission 83502) | Methane-oxidizing microbial communities from mesocosms in the Gulf of Mexico - GOM9D Gulf of Mexico | ecosystem: Environmental > Aquatic > Marine > Cold seeps | place: Gulf of Mexico...
CCATATTCAATTTCGTTGTAGGGATTCCTTTTTATCGGAGCATATCTGTCATGAATTGCTTTAACAACTGTTAAACCTTTATCTACTAATCCTTCAGAAATCATATGTGCCGCTGCCTGATACTCAAAACCTGTCATATTTTCACTAAAATATCCAACAACTAAATTATTCCAAGTGTTACTATTACCTCCAGATGAAAATTTGGCTCCTCCTTTTGGAAAAGTACACATCATTAATCCAGCCTCACCATTTGTGGAATAAAATCTACTCGATTTTATAGTTGCGGTATCTCTATACTTGCCCGCATCTTTCACAAAATTATATTTATACAATGATGACAATGCTGTTTTAGTCTCTTCCTGTGGAATTACTCTTGGCAATCCTACTTGATTTGCCCAAGCTTGTCCCAAAACCTGATCTATATGAGAACCTACATTGGCATTTGGACTGATCATATCTTCTGGAGCAATTTTTTGATAAAAATATTCACCATTAAAGAGTTCTTCTGTAATATTCTTTTTACCCTTTTTTGCAATTAATCTACATTCTCTAGCAAATTTATGATCACCAATATCATTAGCCATTGCTTCACCAGCTCTTAATGCTGCGTTGTACATAGTGCTAATCCATGAAATTTTCCCCAACCACATTTTATCTAAAGTATTGTATTGAATCCCTTCTAAAATACCATCAGCCTTCCCTGTTTTTTCTTTATCATGAGCAATCATATACTGAATACTCTTTTTGATTTTTGACCAATTATCCTTTAGAAATTTAAAATTACTAGACATCGTATGCTCCCTATATACTCTTAAAACAGTACCTGCCTGTCCATCAACAGCATACCCCCTACCATCATGACTTCCTAAACTACTAAACTCTCCTCTATATCCAATAATTCCCTTTTTATCAAAAGACAATCCATAGTCAATTTGTTCTCTTAATTGTTTTGCTAAATTTGGAAAAACACGTCCTAATGCTTGCTCATAATGAAATACGTGTGTACAAGTTCCTTCACCTAAATACACTCCTTCCATAGCATAAAATCGAGCCTCATTATCCGGATCGTCAGTTAAATCATCAAATCTGTAACAAGAAGTTGTTGCTAAAATACTTGTATTGATAAAAGTTCTATCTAAAAACCAATTCGGTAAACTAGAATCGTACCATACTTTATTCCACAATTTTGTGGTCTTTAACAGTTTTTCTTGATTTTCATAAATGTGGTTCGCAACGTCTTGTGAAGAAGAAAACAATTTACTATAATAATTTCTAAGATTTTCTTTGCCTTTTAAATGATGTAGACCACTTTCTGATTTATGAACATTTGGGAAATACCAAGTTAACACAAATCTTACATTTGCCTTTTTACCTGGTTTCAAATCTAAATTTTGACCTATTGCACCTATTAACTTTTCACCAATTATAGATTTAGCACTTGTTTTTTCAGAAGCTTTTACATTTACCAAATTGTAATTTAAATCTTTTGTGGTTTTTGGAGATGCCCATCCTTTATTTTCAGAAGTATTTAAAAGTGCTAAAGTCATATTCCCATAATCTGGTAATTCTTTTAACTCCTCATCACCTTCAACTGAACTTACTAAATGAAGGTTCTTTTCATTTCTTACAACAGTATTAAGATGATTTCCTTGATTTTCTCTTCCTTTGAAATAAGCAGCTGTATTTTGCATCCATCCAAATACGTCCACATTCATAGGTTTATCACTCGTGTTTTCTACCAAATAATCCATCACAATGGCTGGATGGCTAGAAGCTTTATTATCGGTTGGAATAAAAGGACTGTAAGATTCCAAATTAATTTTAATTCCTAATTCATCATCAATATATTGTACTTTTCCTATTGGATATTCTCCTCTAAATTCAATATTATGAAATCCGTTTTTATTTAGTGGTCTTACAACTTTTGTGAATTTATTATTTACCCTTATGGCAAAACCCTGATCAAACAACTCGTTATTTTGAGTCATTGGGTTTAAGTAAAACTTATCTCCAGGCCCTCCCGGCTCAATTCTTTGAATATTAAATATGTCCCAGTACCATAATTGTCCATCACCCCCCAAATAAACTTGTCCGGCATTGATACCTCCAACGGGCATTCCAATATATTTTAATTGTTTTCCTTTAAATACTTCAGGTGAATTTCTTTCAATTAAATCTTGTGCATTTCCCAATAGTGATAACAACATAGCCATCACCGTAATTTTTATTTTATCCATCTTATTTATTTTAACCAAACCATTATATATTATCTTAAAATTCATTTTACTTTTTTATTATTTCATCATACTTCTCTCGAATAAATTTTCCCCAAGCGTTATAACCTTCACCTTTCAAATGAATACCATCTCCACTGTAATAGGCCATATTTAAATTTCCATTTTCATCAGAAAACTGTCCAACAACATTGTAATAATAAACCGATGGTTTTTCACCTAAATAAGTAATTGATTTATGAATCTCGTTATACTTTTTTCTTTGTTCAGAATTTTTATCCAATCCTGTTGGTAATGGTCCAAAAAACAGCATTTTTGAATCAGGAAATGCATTTTCCATTAGTTCAACAACTTGTACAATACCTTCACTAATTTCATTCGCTGTGTTTAACGAAAAATTATTAACTCCAATGGCTACTATTATTAATTTAGGCGTATTTGTATTGTAATGTCCGTTTTTAACTCGCCAAAGAATGTGTTCTGTTCTATCTCCTGATATACCAGCACTCACCCAATTTAAATCTTTAAAATAAATATCAGCAGCTGCTTGTCCTGGTCTATAGGTTGTTAAACTACGTTCTCCTCCCCAACCTTGAGTGATAGAATTTCCAATAAGTAAAATATCTAAATTTTTAGTAGCAATACTCAAAGAATCTATCTCTTCCATTTGATACCACCAACCTTTTCCTTTTTTCCATCCGGCAGCCGAGCGGTATTCGGATGCAGGTGCAGTTATGGTTGCAAAATTCACTTTTCTATTAGTCGCTCTTAAAATAAAATCGACAATTGGAGTTGGATTTTGTAAACTGTGAGGATGATGTCCTACATCTTTTTTGTAAATCACTTTGATATTTCCCCCAGCTTCTTTTATTTTTTGCTCAAAAATTCTTGTGTTTTCATCCACTGGAACCACTTTATCAGCTTCTCCACAAACGTGAAACATTGGAAAACTACCTCTAGCAATAGCATCAATTTTATGTATAGGATTGTCTTTAAAATTTGCTGCTTCATCTTCAGATGTAATACTATACATTGATTTAAAACTTTCCCAATCAACTTTACTACCAATACCTTTTCCTTTTCCACCTGGCCAGCTATTAGCATCTAAAACAGGAGCATCAGCATATACGCAAGCCACTTTTTCAGGATTTTCCGCTGCCCAATTGTAAGTAATTAAACCGCCACGACTCATTCCTTCCAAAACCACTTTTTTTGAAAACCCGTTTTTAATCATTAATTGATAAAAATTGTCCCAACGATTTACGGCTTCATCATTTCCAAAAAAACGTGCAACATCACAATAAGCAATATGAAATCCTCTTTCTAATAAAGCAATATCTGTCTGTGGTTTGTGACCAAAAAAACGCGCTCGAAATACCCAAGGTTTCCCTTCAGCTACACGCTTAGGCTCTACTATTTTACAATCAATTGCATTGTGTTTAAAATTATTTTGTGTAAATCCATGAAAATTTGATTGCGCTATATCCTGATTTTTTGAAAAGTCAAATCCTTTTATATTTTTATCGATTTTTTGAACTACATTTTCATATAAACGTCTTGCAATACGAGATGCCCCTAAAGATGAAGGATGCACTTTATCTGGAAACATATTTGAATCACCTACAAACAACTGATATAAATCTATAACTTCACTTTTAGTATCGAATGCTACTTTTTGAGTTAAAGGAATGATTTTATTTTTTATAACTGGATTCCAAATACTTGCTGAATCTTCTAAAAATGATGGTACTGGCAATAATAAAACTATCCTAACATCTTTATTTTTCTCTTTAAAAGACTGAATAAATTCTTTATAGTCCTTATCAAAATCTGAATCTAAATAAATTCTATTTTGACTTTTAGAGCCATTTGTTCCCAATTTGATAAATAAAACATCTGGTGCAAAAACCAATGCTTCTTGGTATTTATCAGATTTCCAATACGGATAATCTCCTTTTTTTAAAAGTGTATTGCCACTTACACCAAAATTTTTAACTTCATAATTATTCCCTAATAATTCTTGTAATTGTTCGGGGTAAGCATTTTTTTCTCTATTTGCTACTCCATACCCATAGGTTATACTATTACCAATACAAGCAATCTTTAACGGCTTTTCAGTATTTGTTTTAACTATTGAACAGGATACTACCCATGGCAACAATGTTAAAACTATTAGAAATTTAATTCTTTTAATCATTTGAAATATATTTATGATTTTTAGCTGAATACCTAATTAGATAACAATCTGATCCATTATGAATCATAGAAATTCCCCATTTTAGTTCATTAGATGCTTCACCTGTTAAATCTGCTCTAAAAGCTCCAGGAGCAAATGGCCTATTTTCTATTTTGATATTTTTTCTGTCTGTCATAAAATCCAATCCTGTTTTTGAATATTCCAAGGTTGAAGATATGGAAGCCAAAGCAGCTACTCCATTTCCTTGTTTCCAAATTAAAACTTCGTGACTTTTATCTAAAATAGGTTTGTCATATTTTAGATAAGGTCCTTCTGGCTGGCTTGCTATTGCAACTCCCATTTGAGTATGCGCAGGTCCACTCTCACTATGAATTCTGCTTCTACCTTTATAAAACAACATATATTTACCATCTTTAAAAAGCAGTGCTGCATCATCAATCCTATAACTATCAAATTTTTCAGGCTCCACACTAATTTTTAAAATTGGATTATTATCTACTCTTGTAAACGGTCCGTCAGGCTTATTAGCAACAGCTAACCCGAATGCGGTAATATCGGTTATTGAATTGTTTTCAAAATACCCGTCAGTTCTTCCTGGAGTAGGCTTTACACCTGTGTAAAACATATAATATTTCCTATTTACCTTTATAATATTTGGTGTAAAAACGGCTTGAGAATCAAAAGTACCTGTTTCTCCTATTCCTAATACTCGTCCTTCTTCTGTCCAACTATAACCGTTGTCTTTTGATGTTGCACACCAAATATCCCCCCAATATCCAGGAGCTCGTCCAATAACCTTTGTGTAATACACATAACAAACATTATCTACTTTAATTACATCACTAGGATCTCTTCTTGTGATTCCTTTTTCAAACCCTATTCCTGTTATTTCATTGTAAGAAAAAGTAAGTTTAGTTAATGGTTTTTCTAATTGTTGTTCTTCTTTTTTTTCAATTTTACAACTACATAAAACTATCAAAATTATAAGCGGAAAGTATTTAACATTCATCTTTTTGAAATTTATTTTTTTATATTTAGCAATACAGTTTGGTTTTCTTTCACCATTTTTTCTTTTTTGAAATTCACCTTCCCAAAACCATTTAGTGTGAATGATTTCAATGATAAATCTCCATTCTTTGCAACTAACTTTATTGTTTTATTCTTTTCACTTCCTTCAATTTTAATAGTACCGTATTGATAACCATTAGACCAAAAGTAAGTCCCGTTTTTTTCATTAAAATTCATTGTTTTATTAACTGCAGAATAATTAAAACCTGTGTAGGCTAAAATTCCTGCCCAAGCTGCCATAGCACGTGCATATCTATGACCATATTCTCCTTCGTTAAACGGATTTCTTTTGTGACCATCAAAACGGTTTCTAATATCTTTAAATATTTGTAAACCTGCTTCTACCTGACCTTCATAAATCATATGTGCAGCGGTACTGTATTCAAAACCTGTCATGATCTCTGTATAATACGGAAACGGAAAATCTAATTTAGCTCCTCTTGGATACGATGCCATTACCAATCCAGCTTCATCACCTAGACCAAAACTTCTAAACGTATTAAAATGTTCATTAAAATTATCTACGTAGTTATATTTCATAATGCTTTTTAGTGTAGTTTGAACATTATTTTTATCTAAAACATAACCCAATCCAGCTGTATGAGATAAATACTGCCCGACTAATTGATCTACCAAGCACCCTTTTCCTAATTGCGCTACTTTACTTGTGCCTTCAGGAATTTGCTGTTCATAATATTCGCCATTAAAAATATTTGCATCGGTCCATTTACTTCCTTGGTTAAAAAGTTTTTTACATTCTTTTTCAAAAGCTTTATCATTTAAATGCGAAGCCATTTTTTCTGAAGCCTTTAAAGCTCCCAAATACCAACCTGCCATTTGAGGGTTTGGTCCTTGGTAACTAATATCCATGGTATTATGCTGTGAACCTTCCATAACTCCATCCTTGTTGGAATCCCAAAAACCAGTCCAAGCGAAAGCCATTGTTTTTTTAATATTTGGCCACATTTCTATTAACTTTTCATCATTACCTGACAATTGCCAATCTCTGTATACTTTTATTATGGTTCCCATCTGTCCATCTGCAGCCCACGACGTAAAATCATTTGCTTTCGAAATTGGTAATGCAACTCTTGTACTTTGAGCCCCTTTATTATTAACGGCATGTAAAAACTCAACTTCTCTAAATTTTGTTGATAAATCACCAAAAACAAATGGTGTTGTAGATTCATAATTCCAAACATGAGTACAAGTTCCAAATCCCCAACCAGAAGACTTATCAGCCCCTATTTTTGTTCCTTTTATACTTCCCGTACCCTCAAAACCAAATGGTAAACCATCTTCAGTTCTAAAAACCGTTTGGCTCCTTAAGTTATTCAAGTTGAATAAGCCTGCTTCTTTTAATACATCTGGAATATCACTATTAACCAATGTAGCAATAAAATCAACTGTTTGCTCTTCTAATTTTGACAATTCATTCGTTGTTTTTTCAGCTACATCCCAAGCATTTTCATATTGAGTGGTATAGTAATTTCCAACGATAGTATCTCCTCCATAATTTCCTGCATGATGTGTTCCGTGATCCCAAGCACGACGATTTGGAAAATGCCACGTTAACATAAAAGTAACATTTTTGGATTCTCCAGGTTGCAATAATTGCTTTACTGCTAAGGTAGCGGGTGGCGTTTCTATTTTTTTATTATCAGTCACATTATGACCTCCAATAAATTTGATTTTACCATCATTGTCAACCACTTTTTTACTTTCAGGATGGTCTGTTAATATTCCATCTGCAATAAAATCGTCCCAAAACTCACGAAACGTCCAGTTCCATCCTAACCTAGCCCAAGATGTTCTATAACTTACTTCTTCTTTAGAAGTAGTTGTTAATGCCATAGTACCCCAATTTACATCAGATTTATCTACACCATCAGAATACATATACACCCCTTTTACTCCATTCGATTCTTTATAATCGTTATAATTATCTTTAGGTTTACCAGACCAACCATCAACACCAATATAATTAGGTACCATCCCAACAACTGAGGTTTCAATAGGTTTATCTGTATTATTTGTAATCACATAACGTAATACTGCTACAGGTATCCCACTTTTATCTGCATCTCCCATAACCAACGGATTAAAGGCTTCTAAACGTACATCTACAGGCACATCTTTATGTTTAAAATTAACTTGTGCTAATGGATAAGCAGTTGAAAATGTAGTTTCCTCAAAACGGGGGAAACCTGAGTTTACAGCATCAGCCCCCCAGTCACCATAATATTCTTTTGTAGAAACTGGTCCTTCCAAAACTTTAATAGCAGCTTCTTTATCTTGTTCTTTATAATACAAAGCAAAAAATGGTCCATTGGCAATAGTAGGTACGACAAATTTAAATGCAGGTAAATATCCCAATGCACCACGGTTCATTATTTCCCAATCCCGTAAATCTCCTCTTCCTCCTATTGAAACTGTTCCAGTACCAATACCTCCCAAGGGCATTGCAACTTCATTCAAATATTTACCAGAATAGGTTTTTAAGACCGGCCAATCAGCAATTTTATCTTGCGCTTTTCCAATAGTTACAAAACCAATTACTAATACTAAAAGCATTCTATTTTTTAAACCCATTGTCTTATTTTTTTGAAATTTTCATTTGAATAATTTCTCCTTCATTAATTACTGTTGTGTTTTTAAATTTATGAGTTCCGAAATTTTTCAATTTGAATTCATTAAGGTTTAAGCTACCGAACAATACTGTTAATTTTGCATTGGCTTTTTTACCGTTATTTAGAACATTACAAGTTCCCCAAGCATACCCATTTGACCAGAAATATTTTCCGCTTTTTGCTGTGAATTGAATAAATTTATCAATCCCTGAATATTGAAATTCAGATTGCGCTAAAACAGCAGCCCAACTTGCCATTGCACGTGCATAATGATGTCCACATTCAGCTTCATCAAACGGACTTCTTTTACTTCCGTTATATCTATCTCTAATGTTTTTTATTACCTCAAGACCTTCATTTTCCATTCCTTCATATAGCATTCCAACCGCAGCCGTGTATTCAAAACCTGTCATAACTTCATTAAAATAGGGAAAAGGAATAGTAGGTCTTCCTTTTGGGAAACTAGCCATTAATAAAGCTGATTCATTTCCCATTGCATAAGATCTCATATTATTAAAATGATTGGCCATGCTATTTTTCTGATTGTATTTTAAAATACTATGAAGTGCCGTTTTTGCATTGTCTTGATCTACGATATGTCCTAAACCAACAATATGAGCCATATATTGACCGACCAATTGATCTACCAAACACCCTTTTGCCAATTGATATGTTGGGAAGTTTTTATCTTCCTGAGTAATTTCAATAATACCTGAAGCTTTCCCTTCTGAAATTTCTTTTAAATGATTTCTGGATAGTACTATTTGATCATAATACTCTCCATTGAATAAGTTTTCGTCTGTCCAATTTTTTCCGTTTTCGTATAATTTATTGCACTCTTTTGAAAACTTCTTTTCATTCACAGCTTTTGCCATAAGACTTGCAGCTTTTAAGGCTCCTAAATACCATATTTGCATTTGAGGATTAGGACCTACATAATTAACATCCATCGTATTATGCTGATCTCCTTCCATAACTCCATCTTTATCTCTATCCCAACCATCATTAATCCAAGCATAAGACAACGCCGCTTTTACTTTAGGCCAATGTTTTTGAAGAAATTGTTGATCTCCTGATAATTGCCAATCTCTGTAAAATTTCATAATAGTTCCCATTTGTCCATCTGCAGCCGTTGAACCACCAGCTTTGGATTTATCAAGAGGCAATGCCACTCTAAAACTCATTTTACCTTCATCATTTGTTGCATAGTCAAATTCAACTTCACGCATTGTTTTAGCCAAATCTCCAAACAAAAATGCAGTCGCCTGTTCATAGTTCCAAACATGGGTACAAGAACCCTGACAAGAACCAAATCTGTCCATAACGCCTTCCCAACCAAACATTTTTCCTCCCTCTGTTCTAAAAACGGTTTGAGACCTAAGTGTACTTAAATTAAACAATGCTGCTTCTTTTACTTTTTCATCTAGCGTACTATTTGTAAAACTGTTGACGAACTCAACTGTTTTCTTTTCTAAACTTGGCAAGTTCACAACTTCTTTCACTATTACATCCCAGGCATTGCTATACTTGGTACTATAATAATTTCCAACATTGGTTTTTGACCAAGCAAATCTGTTTGGGAAATTCCAGGTTATATAAAATTTAAATGATTTTTTTTCTCCAGGAGCAATTGTTTTTTGAACCGCCAAAGAAGCCATAGGATCATTATCTACAGTTTTAGATTTCTCTGTTAATATTCCATCTTCGCTAAAATCATCCCAAAAATCCAATACTGAATTAGACCAACTTAAAGTGGTTGATGATGTTCTATAAGAAATTTCACCTTCATTATTTGGTGTGGTAAGAGCAATAGTTCCCCAAGCTGGACTTTCTTTATCCACTTTTTCTGAAAACATATAAATTCCAGCAACATTCTCAGATTCTTTATAGGTGTTTTTATTTCCTAAAGCGCCTGTTGGTATATAATCGCCTTTCCAATCTGTTCTAAACTTACTCCCGTCTTTACCAATAAAATTTCTAATATTTCCTGAAATTGAAACTGTTATTGGTTTAGCTGTAATATTTTCAACTTCATAATTTAAAATGGCGATAGGAATTCCTGAAGCATCCGCATCACCTGGAACAAGTGGATTATAGGCTTTTATTTTTACCTTAACTGGCATTGAATTATCCGACAAATTTACTTGTCCAAACGGATAAGCTGCATCAAAACTGGCATTTTCAAATCTTGGCAAACCATGATGATTGACACTTCTACCTTCATAATGCTCATACTCTGAATCATATAAGGGTCCTAACAATGCTTTGGTATATTTTTTATTTCCATCCTTCACATGTATCGCAAAAAATGGAGCGTCATTTCCATCTGTTACGGTGCTATACCCTTTGGCTGGAACATTCATAATTTCCCAATCTCTTAATTCTCCTCTTCCTCCTAACGAAACTGTTCCTGTTCCAATTCCTCCAAGTGGTAAAGCAATTCTAAGTAAATGATTTTGATCATAATGTTTTAAGTAGGAAATTTTATCATTTATCGACTGCCCTTTAACACTGCTAATAAAAAAAGTTACAAAACAGACTAGAACAATTGTATTTATTCTTATTGTATACATTTAGAAATTTTAAATAAATTACCATCAATGGTAATTAAAAATAGACTCTAAAAGTACCTGTTACATTTTCTAGATTAACTCAAAAACGATGAGACTTTGTCCCAAGTATCTATTTGGGACATCCCATAGTCTTATCTACATTGAGTTGCAAGGATAAATTTGTAAAGAATTAAAAAGTACTTAATTAACTATTACTTTTTTTATACTCAGAAGGTGTAGTATTCGTAATTGATTTAAATATTCGGTAAAATGAGGTTTTAGAACTGAACCCACATTTTTTAGCTATTGCTATTAAAGTAAAGGCCTTATTTGAAGGATCTTTCAATTGCTCTTTAAACTCTTCAACTCTTAAAAAATTTAAGTATGTTGATAGAGAATTAACTCCCTCCTTTTCGAATAAATATAAAATTTCAGTTTTCGTATAGCCACTAATTTTTACTACTTCTTCTGTCGAAGCATTAGGTTGAGTAAAAACTTTTGATTCTCGTATAAGATTTTCAAGTTTCTTAAGCTCTTCGGTTTTAAGAATAACTTTAGGAATTACTTTTTTTTGAGAAGAACTAATTTTACGTATAACTATCGAAATAATTAAAACCATGACTATAATGGTCCAAAAAATAATGGTTTCATAGAAAGGAGGATTATCAAAAAAGATTAAATCATCAACCATAATATGCCCCCAGCCACCAGAATAGGAATCAACAATTTCAATTTCAGCAACTTGATTATTAAAATTTGAGACATCCCAAATCACCCATCTCATTAGTCCATCATTTTTTCCTTGTGCTGATAAAACCACAGAATCATTAACCACTAAATTCACACAAGTTCTCTCTTTATGATTCCCCCCACCAATCAAAAATTTGATATAATTGTGTTTAATTATAAACAACTTTGAAGTTAATTTCCCTTGTTCTACATCGTGTGTATCCCCAAATGAGAATGCAAAATAATTACCACCGAATCCCTGAGCAGTTATTGGATAATATACGTTAGTTCTGCTTCTTGGGACTACAAAAGCATTTCCTTCAATCTCCCAGTTATTATAAGTTCCGTTTTCAAAATCTTCAAAAACAACTTCTCTTTTTAAGATATTATCACTAAAAACAATATGGTCAACAATTATGTGGCCTTTAGCATTACGCTCATAGCTTGTTGCCATAGCATCGATCACTTCTATAACAGCTTTTTCCCCAACATATGAGCTTACATCCCAAATAACAGCTCTTAATAAATTATCATTTTTACCAGTGGCTACCCTAACTACTTTATTATTGATAATAAGATTTACACATTCTCTTGTATCGTGGTTACCTCCTGCAATTAAAAAATTGATGTATTTTCTATTTATAGTGAACTCTTTGGATACTAACTTCCCCTGATTCCAACTTTTACCTTGAATACTAAAATTTGAAAAGGCTACAAACTTCCCGTGGGCATTTAAAATTGGTTCTATTAAGGAGTCAACTTCAACAGGTCTGTTAAAAGCTGTTCCCTGTATATTCCATTTATTAAAATTTACATTCTCAAAATCATCAAATACAATGTCCTTGGTTTTTGGCTTAGAACAAGAAGTTATGACTAAAAATAAAATAAGACTTAAACGAAATAACATCTATTAAAAAAATTAAGCTTTAATGATTAAATTGGGTTTTAATAACAATAAACAAATATCCATATAATATTCAATCTTTTAAACTCAAAACTTTACAATATTAGTTTTAAAATAAATATTATTGATCTCATTAGATTATACTTAGAATTAATTTTCACTTTACTATTACTTTAAGATACGTCTAATTTGCTTCTCATATGCTTTTGCATAATAAAACATACCTAAATCTGATGGGTGAGTTCCGTCAACATAGCTATCATTTGATAATCCAATTTCTTTTTTTGAAAGTAAATATAGCTTCTTAAAGCCTAGGGATTTTAATTCTTTATAAACTTCCTTATTTATTTTATTTAACGCTTTATACTTCTGACTTCTATCAATATTAACTAGTCCGTCTGCATAACCAGAGTGATCCACCAATAAAATTGGAGTTTTTGGACGTTTTGTTCTTAATTCCTGTACAGAAATTAATATTCTCTTTTTAATCTCGACTAGTGTTAATTCTTTACTGGGACTTAAATTGGGTAAGCAATCTAATACATATAACTGAGCTTCGATCTCAGCTAATAGATTTATAATTTCATTTTCTAACCTTCCGTTTCCTGAAAATCCAAGGTTTATAATTGGTTTTGAAATTTTCCTTTGTAAAATTGAAGTCCAAGCCATTCCTGAACGAGAAGCACAAGCACCTTGAGTTATTGAAGTACCATAAATAACAATTGGTTTTATATTACTTATTGGTGAGAATTGTAACTCCATATTTTCATCAATACCAATTTCAAGCCATTCAAGTGTATTGTATAAAGGAAGGTATAATTTATAGTCATTTTCACCTTCTTCAATCTTCATTTTCTTTATATTCCTATAGCTATATTGAATTGTATCTCCAAACGAAAAATTCCCTCTACACCATAACCATTTTGCGTGATCTTTCACATATAGATCAACGCCACTGACTCCTGTTGCTGGCATATGTGGCATTCCATAATTTCCTTTTACTTTATACCTAATATAAATATTTGAGGAATTGGTTTTAAAATTAATAGATAATCCTGTCGAATTTTCTGACAAATCCCACAAGACTTTTCTTACAGAATCTTTTGCTCTTTTTGGCAATCGATTATATGTAGATTTTAATTCGCTAGGCCAAGCTTGCCCTTCAACAACATGATTTTCATTTTGTAATGGATCTATCCATTTAATACTATTATTTTTCTGGGATTGCACTAATTGACTTTGACATATCAAAAATACAATTATTAAAACTCTATTTATTTTCATTTGAATTAGAATCTGAGTTTATGTATTATTTTTATTCTTATAAACTTTACTTATTTACTTATGTCAAGTTTATACCCTGAAATAGTTGGTACAATTGGATCGTGTGGATGCGTTGCTGGCATACCTAATTCCTCTGGGCCTGGACCAACAAACTCAGTTTTTCTTGACTCAATAATAATTTTATTGTTTTTTATTTTCATGAATGTAAACAACGACTCTTTATACGGTATCGTATATTTTATCCATTCGTGAGTTTTATCAACTTCTTCACTATAACGTAATGTCTTATAATCACCACCAACCCAACGATACGATGCACTATTAATTTGAACATAATAAATGTCATTAATCTGAGTCATAAAATCAGTATGGGTATGACCACATAAACAACATAACACCTTTTGAAATCCTGCTACTTTATTGGCTTCTTCGAAAATTGCTCTAATCTCTTTCATATTAGCAATACCATCACTTTCTAACTCTAGCGTTTGATGACTAAATATAATAGTAGGTTTATTAGTGCTCTTTAAATCTTGCTTTAGCCATTCTTTTTGTTCTTCTCCTATATACCGGCTATAACCACTCCAAGGTTTTGGATTTTTATCATTCCCATCTAACACAATAAAATGCACCCCTTTTTTATCGAAAGAATAATATTTTTTGGGCATTCCCCAGAATTCCATAGTTTGTTCTTGACTAAAACCATGGTCTGTATCATGATTGCCTAAAACATGGTGCTTTTCTCCTTTATAGTTATTCCAAGTAGCCATAAAATTTTTATTATAATCATGCGGAAGTACAAAATCTCCCAATTGTACAATAAAATCTGGATTTCGTTTATTGGCCTCGTCTAAAAAGGCTTGTAAGCGTTCTTCACCATCATGCATCACATCTTGATGAACATCTGCAATTAAACCGATTTCAATAGTTTCTCTACCAATATTTGATGAAAATACATCTATAGGTAATACCACAGCCGCACTTGCTAAAGTTGATAATTTTAAAAAATCTCTTCTGCTTGAATTTTTGTTATCCATAATATTCTCTTTTTATTCTACTACTAACCACGTATAGGAATTCGCTTGAATTCTAAGGTCTACATTTATATGATAATCTCTGGTTAATGTATAGGTTTTTGAATTATTTTCTTTTTCTCTTACTAATGCTGTTTTCGTTAGACCTGTATAATATAGTGGTAGTTTTATAGTTCGTTCCATTACTTTATCTGTAGGATTAAAAACCATAACCAATCCTTTTTCTTTTAAATTGGGGTTTATGTGCATAAAGCCATCCCAATCTTTTCCAGACGGGCGTCTTAAATGAATAATATCACTATTTAAAATATTACGGTATTTTTTATACCAATCTATCACTTTCTTTACAACGGCCTTTGTTCTTGGTGTATCGTACAATCGGGGTCCTCTATAACAAGCCTGCACTCCAGAACCATAATTTTGCATCATATGATTTTCATAAGCTACCAAATGATCATTTAAAGGTTCTAATGTTGCTGCTACACCTCCACCATGATATTCGGTTAATGGTACAAACGTCCAACACATACTCGGAATACTTTTCCAAAGTCCATCATAGATATTGGTACGTCCCAACACCAATTGGCGATCTCTCGGCAATGACCAATTGACTTCTCTGTACCCAATACCAGTTTTATTAGTTCCAGAATTCAAATAAAAATCAGGAACATTCATATAAATACCTTTAGAACGCATCCATTTATACAAACCTTGAATTTGTTCATATTGTTTCCATTGTGAATCTGCTAAACCGTGGTGATGTGTATGTTTAGTAGAAGCACATACATTTCCCGGATATGAACCATCATTTTCAAATACTTGCATTCCTGTTTTATTAAAAAACTTTTTTATTTTTCTAAAATAATTATAGCCCCAGTCACTACTTAAACAAGGTGAAGACCCAAATATCATTCCACCACGTTTACCTGTTTTTGGGTTTATAACGTCAACTTCTTCACTTATCCATCGGCTTGACAGTAATGAATACCCTCCTAATTCAATGCCTTTAGAA
>Ga0105356_10003411_pt1 | contig 15644 bp, 9 predicted proteins | sample GOMGulsemesocosm_3_FD_83502 | JGI IMG/M metagenome (GOLD analysis project Ga0105356, IMG submission 83502) | Methane-oxidizing microbial communities from mesocosms in the Gulf of Mexico - GOM9D Gulf of Mexico | ecosystem: Environmental > Aquatic > Marine > Cold seeps | place: Gulf of Mexico...
CATCATTATATAAATCCTTAATTGATCGCCTCGGCACGATTAAAGCTTGCCGTAATAGCCTTCTTTCAATGCGTCGTATAAATTAGCGGCACTATGGGTTTCACCATCGTACTCAACCATTTCGTTACCTTTTAATTCAACAACCTGACCATCCTCTAAAGTGAACTTGTATAGAGTATTCTCTAGATCTTTTTCCTGTACCAATACGCCCTGAAATACTTCTGGGTTAAAGCGGAAGGTCGTACAGCCTTTTAAGGACTTGTCGTAGGCGTATTGATAGATATGTTTGAATTTTTCAAACGGGTAGTCACTGGGTACATTGGCTGTTTTTGAAATTGAAGAGTCTATCCACTTCTGCGCGGCGGCTTGTATATCGACATGCTGCTGTGGGGTCACCGCATCTGAGGTAATGAAATAATCTGGTAATTGCAATTCGTTACCCGTCTCCTCATTCTCAGCTAGTCCCAGCTTGGCTCGATAAGCGAGCAACTCGTAGGAATAGACATCGACTTTTTCTTTGGTTTTGCGCCCCGGTTTAATAATATTGCGCGCATAGTGATGAGCAAAACTAGGCTCAATGCCGTTGCTGGCATTATTCGCCACCGATAAGCTAATCGTTCCTGTCGGTGCAATGGAGCTGTGGTGGGTAAATCGCGAACCCACTTCTTCGAGTTCTTTTATCAGTTGCGGATCTTCTTCCCCAAGCTGTTGCATATAACGGCTGTATTTTACGTGTAAGACCTTACCTTTGACTTTATCTCCAAGCTTATAACCATCGACCGCTAACTCAGGACGCTGACGAAAATGCTCACCCGTTAATTCAAACTCTTCTTCCATTATTGGGGCTGGGCCCTTTTCTTTGGCCAAGGCTAAACCTTGCTGCCAACCTACTAGTGCTAATTGGCGAGTGACTTCTTCGGTAAACAGTTGCGAGGATTCATCGCCGTATTTCATTCCTAGCATGGTAATTGAAGAACCTAGGCCGAGATAACCCATGCCATGGCGTCGTTTATTACGAATTTCATACTCTTGCTCTGGTAAAGGCAAACCATTAATTTCGACCACGTTATCCAGCATACGGGTGAAAATCGCCACGACTTTTTTAAACTTTCCCCAGTTAAATTGCGCATGCTCGGTAAAAGGCTGATCAATAAAACGAGTCAGGTTAATTGAGCCTAATAAACAACTGCCATGAGGTGGTAATGGTTGCTCTCCACAAGGATTGGTGGCGCGGATATTCTCGCAGAACCAGTTATTATTCATCTGATTCACTTTATCGATGAGAATAAATCCAGGCTCCGCAAAGTCGTAAGTAGAAGTCATGATGACGTTCCATAATTTTTCTGCCGCTAGGGTACGATAGACTTTACAAGCAACCTGCCCTTGTTCGTTGACTATGTAGCCATCTTGCACAGGCCAGTCACGCCAAATAACCTGACTTGGATTATTCAAATCCAGCGCTTCTCGCTGCTGTTCTTTTTCACATAATGGAAAGACTAATGGCCAGTCAGCTTTGTGCTTAACCGCATGCATAAATTCATCGGTAATTAATAACGATAAGTTAAACTGACGTAAGCGACCGTCTTCTCGTTTTGCTTTTATAAAATCCAATACATCTGGATGGGATACATCAAACGTCGCCATTTGTGCGCCCCGCCGTCCTCCTGCGGATGAGACGGTGAAACACATCTTGTCGTAGATATCCATAAATGAGAGTGGGCCGGATGTATAAGCGCCCGCGCCGTTTACAAAGGCATCTTTTGGCCGCAGAGTTGAAAACTCGTAGCCAATACCACACCCTGCTTTAAGGGTTAACCCTGCCTGCTGCACTTTATCCAATATACTTTGCATCGAATCCTCAACGATGCCGGATACCGTACAGTTAATTGTCGATGTTGCCGGCTTGTGCTCTGCAGCACCCGCGTTCGACATAATTCGACCTGCAGGAATTGCACCCCAACGCATGGCCCACTCAAACTTTTTCTGCCATTTAGCCTGCAATGTTTTATTCTTCTCTACCGCAGATATTGCATCAGCCACGCGTTTAAACGTCGCCTCAATATCATGGTCCAGTGGCTTGCCATGGGCGGATTTCAATCGGTACTTGCTGTCCCAAATATCCATGGACGCATCTTGCAGTGGTAATACAAGAGATTCTGCCCCCTCAAGCTGAACCTCTTGCTCTCCGTTATTTAAATTAACCAACTGGTCACCGATTAAATCTGCGCTCATAACCTTATCCCTTGGAGTAGTCCACGTATTAAAGATGAATAAATCACTACATATAGTGCTAACGACACAGATAAGATACTAGATATGGATATTGAAAAATTGACTTAGATTAATAAAAATATGGTTAATAAAAATAACATTGATAAGAAAATTGCTAACCCTTGATGCGTATCAAGGCTGATTTTTTTGATTGCATTAAATTGTCGGGATGAAGAAAAACATCGGTAGAATATTAATCATAATGGCCTGCTTTATGGCATCAAGCCAAGCATTCGCAGCCTTAACCCTGGGCTTAGATCTAACCGAAGGCGGTCGCTTAAGCTCGACCGCGATTTCTCAGTTTGAGAAATATATGACACAGCAAGCATGCGAGATTAAAGTCTTAACAAAAAATGTAATAGAGAGTGATATCTATTTTTCAGCCCAATTAAATAACCCAAAGAGACTGCTATCCTATCACTCCCTAATGAAAGCAAATGCTATTGATAACCGCCCCTTAACCATGAGCATCCTGATTAAAAGCAGTACTAATCTTGAAGATTTATCCAGCGTACAGGGTGAACGACTAGCAATTATCTCGCACAATTCTTACTTAGGCGGGGATCTCGGCAAGAAACTACTGACGGATGCTGGCATTAAGCTTATTACCGATAAAATATATGAAACAGGAGATTATTTCGGTGCCATGTCGTTGCTATTACATGGCGATGTTTTCATTGCGGCAATTCCTGGGCCTCTCGCAAAAAAATGGCAAATTCATAATAAGTTAACGATTATTGCTGAATCTGAAGTACTTTATTTAGGCGAGTTATTATTTAAACCTTCAATCCCTGAACCTATGATTGAACGCTGTATAAAAGCGTTTTCATCACTAGCCAAGGTAGATCGCAGAGACAAAAAGATGAGTATTTTTCCAGCATGGCTAGGTGGGTTTCAGGTTTCTGAATAGTGTTTGGGTAAAAGTATTTTAATGCCAAAGCCTGAAACTGGTGATAACAACTCAACTTTTCCATGTAATACTTTCACGATCTGGTTATGTAAAATATACATACCTAAGCCTGAGTTATCTTTTTTGCGGCTACTGCCCGTATAGAATGGAATAAAAATACTATTTTTCTCAGTTTTATCAAGTCCTCTACCATCATCAAAGTATTCTATATAATAAAAACTCTCATCTTCTTTCAATCTAATTGAAATCATTCCAGCGACTGCAACATTGGAGTAGGCGTGATAATAAGTATTAGAAAACAACCGCAATATAGCATCGGAAAGCACTTCATAGTCACTATTTAACAGATCGATTCCATTTGTATCAATATCGATACCCAACTTGCAGTCAATTTTATTCTCACGTAATTGAGATTTAAAATAGCCGAATAAATCTTCAAAAAGCCGTACTGTTGAAATTTCGGATAAATTCAATTCAGCCCGAGTATTAATGCTATAGCGTAAATCCTTTAATATACTCGCCATGGCTAGTGTATTCGTGGATGATAATGATATTGCATCTTGCATGTTAGTAAGTGCTCGCATCAGCTCTTCTCTTTTTAAGTGCCCTCCTTCCACATCCTCGATCAAAGAAGCTAAACCATTTTTAATTAAATCATCCGTAGCCACCAAGACCCCTAATGGCGTATTAAATTGATGTGAGATGCCAAAGACTAGTTGACTCAATGTGCTTAACTTTTCTTTTTCACTATCAATCCTTATTACTTCCGATTTTTTTTGCTCACTAATATCTAATAATGTCCCTTCGACTTCGACTATTCTTTTGTCATTATTTCTCGATGTGAATAATGACAAATTAAAATAACAATCACTATTTATTTTAATAAGCTTATCTTTTATCTCTCCTGTACGAATCAAATGTTTATAATCGCTAAAACTTAATGAGTTATTCAGAAACTCACCTATTTCCACCCCACTTCCTATTAGAACACTTATCTTTTTATTCATTTGAAATTTGTTACTATCACGATCATAACTAAATAAACCAACCGGGGAGTATTGAAATAAGTCACGATATTTTTCTAAATGTTTAATAGCATCTTGCTGAGCTAAGCGAAGTTCTCTAGATAAGCCAGCCTGAACTTTTCGCATCATTTCAAAGCGATAAGCAAGCCCCATCGACAGCATCAGCATTTCAATTACATTGCCGTAGAGGTTTGCATATAATGTGAAGTTATTCGAAGGTAATAGCCCAAGCACACGAGTTGCGCTGATCATACTGCCAATAATGAACGAGAGCCAAGCCAGGGTGAAATATTTAGCTTCTGATACCCCTTTATACCAAAGGCTAATTGAATAACTTAAAAAGATAACGGTAAATACAAGTTGAACAAAAGAAATTATTTTTATGCTGGCAGAATAACTCATTACTATGGAGACTAAAATAATGACTAGTGACAGTCCAATACTCAGATTGAGAATATATTTACTTAATGCACCCCGTTTTTTCATTTGTAAGAAACTACTAATGAAAAGAGTCGCGGCCAAAAAACCGAGCGCTGCTGTGAAGGGAACCATAAATGTATTGAGTTCACTATGGTTAGGCCATAACCAATAAAAACCATGGCCAGTATAGCTTAAGGCACTGATGAATATTATAAAAACGAATGCACAATAATAGAGGTAAGTGCTGTCCTTCAAATAGATAAACAACATAAAGTTGTACAAGAACATCGCAGCCGTAATACCGAAGTAGATACCATAAGCAATATTTTCTATGGTCTCACTTTCAGCATATTGCTCGATACTGATGCTGGTAAGGGGAAGAACCATAGTGCCCTGAGTGTTCACTCGGATCAATAAGGTCAGCACATCTTTGTTATTATGAAAGTGCGATAAAACGAAATCCTTATCTTTTATTGTTCGAGATTCTAATGGTAAAAGATCCCCTGTTGCCTCATGTTTAATCAGTTGATCGTTGCTTAACAAATAGAAATCTACATAGTCTAAAAACGGATAGCCTATTTGAAAAACTCGCGTTTGCGCCTCAATATAGCTGAAATTTACCCTAAACCAATAACGGCTATTTGTAATGCCTAAATTTGGGCCATCACCTTCAATATCAAGCCAATGATCACTGGCTAAAGCTTGCTGCCAACTTAATTCACTTCCAGCATCTTCTAATAATTGTGAATGCTCTAAAAGCTGTACCAACTTGCCTTTATGTAAAGCAACAATGTCAGAATTGGAGCCAACTTCCTGCCCATGAGAAATTTGAGAAAGAAGCAGTATTAATGGAACTACTAACAAGTGAGTTCTAAGCCAAAGAGACATTTATCCCCTCACATTTCAGGATTTTTAGCATATTAATACTAAGATTAGCCAGAAATTATCTATAACCCTAAAAAAAGCTAATCTATTCCATTAAAGCTCCAGCTGACTTTCATACAAGCCGCAATAGTCGTTTGAAAACTCCGCTATTCTTTCTATAACCAGAGGAAGATTATGAAAATATTTTTCACATTGCTGCTTTTGGGATTATTAATACCTCCTTCTTCAGCTGAAAACACAGTCGTGACTGCGGTTTGTGATCCTTGGCCTGTTTTACTCGACCCGGATAGTGAGAAACAAGGGCTTATCATTGAGGTTGCTCAAGCAGCTTACCTATCTCAAGGATATGATTTAAAAGTTAACTTTGTCCCTTGGTCACGGGCGATGGTGATGATCGAGCAAAAAAAAGCGAGTCTTTTGCTAGGTGCCTGGTACACAAAAAAGCGTAATGAATACTTACTGTATAGCAAACCTATATTTTCCAGCGCGATTCAATTTATCAAGCCCAAAAGTTCTAATTTCAGCTATGAAGGAATTGACAGCCTACAAGGAAAGAGAGTCGGGACCATATTGAGTTATCAATACGACCTAGCCTTTCTTGCGGAGAAAAGTATTGAACGAATTGAGGCCAACTCACTACTCAATAATATTCATAATTTAATTGCAGGCAGAATTGATTTGACCCTAGATGACCATTACGTATTGGAATATATGCTAGAACGCCATATTCCAAACTGGCAAGACAAGGTCAGTTTTGTTGAGCAGCCCTTGGCTGATAAAGATATTTTTTTAGCGGCTAATCGGACCAACCCCAAGCATCAGAGACTAATAGATGCCTTCAATACAGGATTAGCCCAATTGAAAAAAAGCGGACGCTATGAAGAAATTGTATCAAGCTACAATCTTGATGAGTGATTGGTCTCATCAAGCGCTTGAATACCATCCATCATTGCTAAATGTGTATCCAACATCAATTGATCAACATCATCAAGAGTTAGATCTTTAGTGGCTATCGGTGCTAAAACCCTAATACGTGCCGTACCGTTGCTTAAACGATCAAGACTAAAGCCGTCTAGGTAGCTGCTGGTACAAACTGGAATAATCGGTACACCCGCATTTACAGCCGTTACGAAAGCACCTTTTTTAAACGGCAACATGTTTTTACCATGATTACGGGTTCCTTCGGCAAAGAACCATATTGACGTATTTTTCGTCGTTAATGCCTTTTTGGTAGTCGCCATCGCGGCCATGGCTTTCTTACGATTACCACGATCCACAAGAATATTACCACCTAACCAATATACCTGACCAAAAAATGGCATCCACTTTAGACTTTTCTTACCTAAACTCACCATTCGCTTAGGAACAATGGAGCCAACGATAAAGAGATCCCAATTACTTTGGTGATTCGCAACTACTACGCAAGGTTCATGATTTTTCATCACTTCCGCATTTTCATGAACGATTTTAATACCAATGATACGACGACCAATTTGAGAATAGACTTGCGCCAATATACGGCTATTAGAGTGATGAAATGGACGGAAGATAATGATGCAAAAAGCGCCTAAAGAGCTAATGACAAAATGACAAGCAAGTAACAGATAACGGAAAATCGACAGCATAATATTAGCCAAACCTCATAAATTTCAGTCGTCAGCATACAGACGTTTACTTAAAAAGCCTAGACCCAGATCAACATAGGGATATCTGACACCAAGATAATTACCAGTACTTTAGCACTAGCACTACTAACTCTCTAGTTTGGGCCTAGAGTTAATGGTAGATACTCTCTACTTCGAGGCTGGTTATGCATTTAGAAACCGGTTTATTAGTTCTATTATTTGTCATTCTAGCCCTGATCATCGGTGCTACCGTTCGCTTTGTGCTGAAAGGTAGTCAAGTTCCCTATACCGTTGCCCTCTTGATTCTGGGAATAGGCATTGGCCTATTGCATCGCTCTGACTTTTTTGGGCAACATGCGGTCGCTCAAACACTCGACCTAGTCGCTGACATTAGCCCGCACCTTATATTGTTTATCTTCTTACCCACCCTTATCTTCGAAAGTGCTTTTGCCATGGAAGTGCATCTTTTTCGCCGCATGTTCCTTCAAATCGCCATTCTAGCGGTACCTGGGCTTATGCTGGCGACAGGCTTAACAGCAGGATTGGCAAAGTGGGGCTTCCCTTGGGATTGGAGTTGGGCACTGTGTTTTATGTTTGGTGCTTTAATCAGCGCGACTGACCCGGTAGCAGTAGTCGCATTATTAAAAGAAGTCAGTTCCCGTAAGCGCTTAGAAACATTGATTGAAGGTGAGTCGTTATTAAATGACGGTACTGCTATCGTCTTTTTCACCTTATTTTATGGTTGGGTGATTGCAGAGGCAACTCAAGCCAGTTCATTATCAATGAATACATTCAGCATCGCAGGGCAATTCCTTTATGTGGTGATACTCGGCTTAATCATCGGTTTAATAACCGCCCTTCTGTGTATTTTTTGGTTAGATAAAATATTCAACGATCCGATGATTGAAATCACACTGACCATTGCTTGTGCCTATGCGGTATTTTTTGTCGCCGAAAACCTTCATGTATCAGGTGTTGTTGCCGTTGTCGCTTTTGCCCTAGTAATGGCCAGTATTGGTCGCACTCGAATCAGTCCGGAGGTCACTGGCTTCTTGCATCATTTCTGGGAAATGATGGCTCACATTGCCAATACGTTAATTTTTTTATTAGTCGGTATATTAGTCGCTATCCGAGTACCACTGGATGACCCCAATGCCTGGCAAGCACTAGCGATCTTATATCTGGGCATTTTAGTCATCCGCGGTTTTTCTATTACTGTCTTCATCCCCTTATTAAAACGTATTGGTATTGGCATAACTCGGGAAAAAGCCATCGTACTTTGGTGGGGAGGCCTACGTGGCGCGGTTTCATTGGCACTCGCATTAACGGTCGCAGCTGATGATTTAATCCCTAAAGCCTTAGGGGATATTATTCTATTTCTCTGTGCCGGTATCGTAGTCCTGACTATTTTGATTAATGGCAGTACTATGGGATTAGTATTAAAGCTTTTAGGGCTCAGTGCTTTACCTCCCGCAAAACAAGCTACCGTGGATAAAGCACAGAATAAAATTAGCATTGAGCTTAATGCCTTACTCCCTAACATGATGGATAATGAATTTCTTAAAGGCGCGAACTGGACTCAAGTAAAACAGCAGAGCCAACTTCAAGGCATTGCCGAAGTGTATCGACATGACGAAATTACTGAGCAAGATCTGAACACTGCATTTCAACGACGTTTATTGGAAACAGAGCGCAAAGATTACTGGAGTCAATTCGAACAAGGAACCCTGGGGAAACATGCAACTAAACGCTTAGTCGAAGCCGTTGAACACGCATTGGATGGTGACCCCTGCATTGGCCCAAGACCTGAGTTATTTAAAAGCTGGAAGATGCCAAGTTTATTGGAGTATCTACGCCGTTATCCTTTTATCAATCAGATTCTTCTGCACTTCTATTTTGACCGCCTAGCTTTGGGTTATGATATCGCACGCGGTTTTATTCAAGCCCAAGAAGCACTAAATAGTCACATTGCTGCGCTGGCACCTAATTCCGAAGCTGCTCAAATCGTACATAAACTGGTCGCTGAAAATAAACACTTAACCCAGCAACGTATTGAAGCCTTACGGGAAAGCTTTCCTGAAATAATCCAACAATTACAATCTCAAGCAGCGATTCGTTTATTATTAAATCGTGAGCGCAGTATTATTAATCAGCTGTTAATACAAGCCGTACTGGATGCACCCGAAGCACAACGTTTGCTCGCGGCGGTGGAAAGCCGAATGCAGGCACTACAAAACATTTCGCTTTTCGATAATGACCAACAACAAAAAATAATCACTCAAATCCCCTGGGCCAAAGATCTAAGTCAAAATACGCAAGAAAAATTAGTCGGTATGATTGAGTCTGATTTATTTGAACAGGGACAAGTCATTAGGGAACAAGGTCAGGCATTAAATAAAATAGGTATCCTGAGCCGTGGCAGTATTAGCATAATCAAAACTGACCAAGTAGGTAGCCAACAAGATACAAAAGGTCCCGGAGAAACTTTTGCTAGCTTGTCACTGCTTACCGGATTAAGCCCAGCAAACTATCAGGCGGAAAGCCTCGTCGAAATCATGTGGCTACCAACAGACAAACTTAAAATATTGATGAAACAAGAACCTGAACTCGCTGCTATCTTAGCTAAAATATTGGCCAGATAGTCCTCAATATTGACCGCTAAATACAATCTTTGATCAATTTTATCCCGTACTTTGTTATTTGCCATTTGGCTAACTGAACTTCCAAGGATAAAAATAATGAAAAGATTCCGAATTCAATTAACCGCTTTATTACTACTCTCAGCTCTTATACCCGGTGCTCACGCTGGTTTCTTTGATCGCTGGAAAAAAGAACCAACTTATGCCAAAACCCAATACCCTATCGTAATGGTTCCTGGCGCTTTTGCCTTTGATAATGCTTTTGGAATTTTGGATTATTGGCATGGAATTACCGATGAGTTACGAGAAGAAGGCGCCGACGTCTATGTAACAAATCTAAGCTCTCTTGCATTGCACGAAAGCCGTGGTGAAGAACTATTAACCAGTGTTGAAGAAATTATGGCCATATCGGGGGCGAGTAAAGTTAATTTGATTGCCCATAGCCAAGGCGCAACGGCGGCTCGTTATGTTGCAGCTCTTAAACCTGAGTGGATAGCATCAGTTAGTTGCACACATTGCATGAACGAGGGCACCCACTTTGCCGGCAATGTTGATAGCACAATTGAAGATGGTAGCTTCCTAAAAACGGCTGGAGTGGCTTTAATTAGCGGGCTATTTAACTTTATTGAGTGGGGTTCTGCTGATCCTACCGACGGAAAATACAATAGCGACGTCACTGGTAATCAAGATGCTAAAGCATTATTAATTGCTGCCAGCCTAGACGATTACGATCGTTTTAATGCACTTTACCCACAAGCTATGCCGGCCGTAGATTGCAGTGCAATTAATAGTGGTATCGATGGTCATACGGGTGGAGGTCAGCATATCGTTAATGGCGTACGATACTATTCCTGGGGTGGTAAAAAAGCAGCTACTCACTTCCTAGATCCATTAGACGCACTATTAATTCCTATTGTTAAGCTGTTCATGCCTGAAAATGTCGTTTGGGACGGTCTCGTTCCTTCTTGTGGCCAAGCATTAGGTGAATTTCTACGTGATGATTATCGTACCAATCATTATGACGCCATAAACCAAACCGCCGGTATGACCGCTGCATTTGTAAATGTTCCGTCCATATTCGTTACTCACGCCAATCGATTAAAGAAAGCGGGCATGTAAAAGAATTAGCATTTTAAATTTGAGGGGACCCTCCCCTCAAATACTAAAGAGAAGTCAACTGATGACATATAATAATAAGATCTTAATTGCCACAGGATTTATCTCACTGTTTATTCTTGCAACTTACTTTTCTGCTAATAACACAGATACAATAGTATTAAGTCAACAGAAAGAGAAAAACAATGAGCCAACAAAGACGATTACAACACATGCCACATCTCCCGAAATAAATACCCAAAATAAATACCAAGACTTTCAAAATAATCGACCGAGCTATTTAAAAGACACAGATTTAAGGGGGCAGTTCACCATATTAAAAAATGGCTCCTTATTAATAAATTCAGAAATAAAAAAGCGCTTTGATTATTTCTATATAATGACTGGGGATTTATCACAAAATAATATAAATCTTATGATCGCTGAACATATTCGTCAGGAATTGACTGGGCCCGCCCAAGCTAAAGCCCTTGAATTACTAAACCAATATTCGAACTATCTAAATGAATACGATTTATTCATCCAGTCACTAGAGGGTCAGCTAGCACAGAATGATCCCATATGGGTCGCTGAAGAAATTAAAGCTTTACGTGCATTTTACCTAGGTGAAGAAGTCAGCCGACAATTTTTTCAACAAGAAGAGATTCTCCGGGATCATCGTTTACAGGATCCTGAGCAGATCAATATTACTTTGCCTCAAGAGCTTCTCGCTAGCCAAGCTAAAACCTTACGACTGACTAATTTACAACAACAAACTGCGGAGTTAATTGCCGACGGTGCGAACGCCCAGCAAATCCGACAAATGCGAGTAGAACAAGTAGGCCAGGCAGCAGCTGAGAGGTTATCCCAGTTGGATAATAGCCGTCAGTTATGGAATATAAAGAAACAACAGTTCCTTATATTAAAGGATCATTGGGATAATATATCAGGATTGAGTACTAAAGATAAAAAGATTGCCTTTGAAACACAGGCAATGGAGGATATAGGTTTGACGGATAGCGAACTAAAACGACTTAAAGCGCTGGATCACATCCAGTCTAATCGCAGTTAAGCTTGCTTTCCTAGTTAAAGACCTTCACGATATTTTTTCGGTGAAACTCCGATCCTACGCTTAAAGGATCTGGAAAAGTAGCCGGCGTCGTTGAAATCCAGCCGTGATGCTATTTGCGTAATACTTAACTCTGTTTCCTTTAGGTATCTAATGGCCAATTTCTCTCGCCTCTCATCAATCAACTCCTGAAAACTAGTGCCTTCTTGCTTGAGTCGTCGCCTAAGTGTTCTAGGACTCATATTTAATTTTTCAGAAATCCTTTCCATCGACAAAAATGAAAATTCCAATATATTTTGCTCGTGGATTTTAAAAAAAGAGCGTATTTTATTTGAGTATTCAGCTTGCTGTGGAAAATATACCAATACTTTCCGACAACTGCTTTCGGCTAATTTCTTCGTTAATGGCTCGGCCATTTTCAGAGAAATACCCTCAATGCTTTTTGGAACCAGCATTCGATTACCAGGCCTATTAAAATGAATATTATCACCTAATGTTTTTTGATATTCATCCAAATACTCAGGTTCTGGAAAGTCAAATTCAAAGTGTATCTGTTCGCAAGCATCTCCTATTAATAGCTTAGAAACTTCTTTCAAGCTAGAAAAAATACTTTCAATTAAGAATAGTTTTACTCGGCCTGTAGCAACATTCTCATGCAGCTCTAATGAAATACTTTCATTACTTTCTTTATATAGACATTCAAAAACAGGAAATCTGCATTTGAAATAACGCGCAGTCAGATTGAGTGAGCCGCCATATGTAAGACTAGACAATGCGGCAACCCCGAGCATTCCGTGGGTGGTAACGCCAAGCTCCATGCCTAACTGTAGGCCCAAGTGAGGTTTGTTTAAATGTTGATAGGCATTTAAGATCATTTGCTTATACAGATCAAATGGAACAAAGTTTTTCGCTGACTCCAAGGTTTCTAAAGAGAAAATAGTTTTTTCTAATATGGCTCTGCTCGTTATGCCTTCTCGCACAGATAAGCGTAATAGAGCCGCAGGGTAGTTAACCGCGATCACACTGTTATTATCGGTTACACTTTTAGAAATGGTCATATTATAAAGACCTTTTATTATTTTAATGGGTCTTGAATATTAATAGTACACTTCACCCTACCCTCTCTCCAGTACAAAAAGCGCCATTTACTAAATACTTAAGAAACCCAGAATGTGATATTAGTATTGCAGCCAATACTTCTTGCGCATAAGGTCGCAACGACTAACTTCTCCACCTAGATTTTGCGTACCACTTAGAATTACTGAACCATTGGTTTCACAGCTATCGACGTCACATGCTTTTCCTTCGCAGGGCTTACAAGATTCATGCCCTAGATTTTCGCTGCAAAATTCTTCATCCCCTTTCGTTGTTGTACGCACTTCAATCGGCTCTGCTGGAATACCTATATTCCCCATCGGTACTTTATCAACTATGGGTAAACCTCCTATATTAGTGGGATCATTATCCGCTTTAATGTCAATTGTATATGCTGAGGACGTGCCTACATCGGCGACACACGTACCAGGATTTGCATCTTTTACGGTTGGCGAAAACGTCGTGAAATATACATCCCCCTGTGACGTTAGTGCTTTTGATAAGACTTTTTCACCTTCTGACAATTCAATTTTCCAACCATGATTTTTTAACGCACTAGCAGCAACCGAACTGCTTAATAAACTACTGATTTGTAAGCTAATCAAATCATCAGGGCCAAGTGTCAGATAATTTGCTGGCGCCTTTACTAGATCTCTATTTTTGATGATGAAGAAACTATCTTGGCTATTGGGCACTAACGGATGGGCACGAAAACCGCTACCAATAGCTAAAGACAAGTACTCGTCGTTATTTGACTGATCACGGAAATACGAAATACTCGGTGCACTGTAAAATCGCTGATATGCGGAGCTACTTTTATTCGTATCAAATATCACACCCGCTTCAGCAAAATCATTCTCTCCTTGATTCATTTTATTTATGTCAAAGCGCCATATCCGACCACCCAGATCACTGACAAAAAAATAATCAGTGATGCTATCGCCATCAAAATCGACCACAGTGACATCACCAGTAATGGCACTTGCCATGTTCTTTAAGTTTAAACTGCTACCGGTTTTGCTAGCATGCCATAAGCGCCTGCCCGTTTCCGGATCAATCATATATACCGCATTACCCATCGTATGTTCAGTACGGCGTACTTGATCATCTTCTATTGGGTCGTAGCCTCCACCCGCAAATAATACGACTTTTGCTTTACCATTCCACTGAACTTTTGCTAATACCATATTCGACCAAGTCTGACCTAGCTGCTTAAAATCACCTTCTCCACCATCAACCTGCCAAGCGTATTTAGGTTGATCAGGATTGGTAATGTCCAGCGCATAATAATGTCGACCTCCACGACGTAGGCCAAAAAATAACAGTACTTTTTCCCCTTCTTGCGCATCAACTTCACCATTTTGATTTTTATCGATGTGCCAATAATTAATCGCGCCATCTATTCCGTAGGTTTTATCGACTAGATCTTCACCATCAACATAAGTAGGAATATTCTTTAACAGTTCCTTAGGAATAAAAGAGAAGTGTTCTTTAAATTCTTTTTTGTCTGCTTTAAAGGCATGTAAATAGCCACTATTAGTGCCAACAAAAACGACTCCTTGCTGAACTTTCTCCCCCTCAGGTGTAGTTGAGTTATATGCCACAACCAAGGGCCGACTATGAATGGGGTCTTCCATTTCTCGACGCTTGCCATCATCCGCGGTAGAAGATAGCCGATTGGCCCAATCAATCATCCGCTGATGAACTCCAGCACTGACACTACTATCTAAGCCTAGTAATTCTCTACTAACTGTTGATGTTGTTATCTTAGTTTTAAGTGAAGTATTGGTATTATCAAGATGGGTATAAATTTTATAACTATCACTCAAACGACTCGCCGCACCACCAATAACAACATCCTCACCGTCATTTACCCCACCCTCCGTCCAATAACTACGAGAGTCTTTGGAAAAAATCCCACTATCTAAAATTGCTTCGTTACCATTAGCATCAATGACTTCGCCCGCAGCATTTAGGCGATAAGATTTAAGATTACCATTCCAGTTATTCCCAGGCTGAGGCACAAACATGGCGTAATATAGCTGGTCAAGATGTTCTAAACTATTATACGAATTGGCCGCAACTGCAGGAGCGACAAACGTGACAGGCACATCTGAGGTTTCTTGCAAAGTGCGCGTCAAGGCATCGACAATGCTTTGATAATCACTCGCAGGATAATATTTACCACCACCATGATGGGCTATGGCTTCCATATAACGAATATCACTATCATCACCATTTCCATCAAAGAAGCCACCAATGACAAATGTTCGAATAACTTGCTTACCTGGCAAGTCAGAATTCTGGTCAAAATTATTTAAATAATAGGCTAATTCATCAGCACAGCCGCCACTACCTGAACAGCTATGACTTAAACCTGATCCACTGGGGAAATTAATATCGGCAATCATGCGCTTAATGTTTGCATTAGCCTGATCATCATACGATGGCGCCCCATCAGTAAACAATATAATCGTACTCGTGGTCTGACAAGCACTGTCTAGTGGTGAAATATACTGATTATTTTCACGGGATAGATTAATACTCGGGGTATCAATGCGCTGCGTAGTATTTTTGTTGTCACCCTTATCTATAAACCCATCCTTATCA
>Ga0105356_10003413_pt1 | contig 15641 bp, 13 predicted proteins | sample GOMGulsemesocosm_3_FD_83502 | JGI IMG/M metagenome (GOLD analysis project Ga0105356, IMG submission 83502) | Methane-oxidizing microbial communities from mesocosms in the Gulf of Mexico - GOM9D Gulf of Mexico | ecosystem: Environmental > Aquatic > Marine > Cold seeps | place: Gulf of Mexico...
ATACCTTCCCCATAGTTTGCTTATATCTAAAGGCTATTGCGACATGCTGATTTGGAATAGCGCTTAAATATAAACAAAAAGAGCGCCCTAAGGCGCTCTTTTAATGATTAAAAATTATTCTTGTTCATCATCTGTCGGTGGCTCATCGGCGTCGGCGGTGGCGTCTGGCGCTGCTGCGCCCTGCTCCCCTTCAACTGCTTCACCTTCAACAATTTCACCTTCAACTACTTCACCGTCAACAACGTCACCATCGATATCGTCGCCGAGGAGTGTTTCATCCACTTGGATTTCTTCGATACGCTGTAGTGCAACGACCTTTTCGTCCTCTGCCGTACGAATTAGCGTGACACCTTGAGTATTACGCCCAACTGTCGATACGCCTTCAACGGGAGTACGTACTAACGTACCGCGATTGGAGATAATCATGATTTCATCATTTTCATCAACTTGTACTGCGCCAATCACCAAGCCATTACGCTCGCTAACCTTAATAGATACCACACCTTGAGTCGCACGACTCTTCGCTGGGTAATCTTCAAGCACGGTACGTTTACCGTAACCGTTTTCAGTCACCGTTAGGATCGGGCCATCGCCATGAGGAACAATCAGTGATACCACTTTCTGTCCTTCTTTTAGCTTCATACCGCGTACACCAGTACCGGTACGGCCAATGGCACGACACTGTGCTTCGCTAAAGCGTACAACTTTACCTTCATCAGAGAACAGCATAATTTCGCTACCCTCAGTGGTTAGCGCAACGCCAACTAACTCGTCGTCATCACGTAGATTAACCGCGATAATGCCGTTAGCACGTGGACGAGAATACGCCGTTAGGTTGGTCTTCTTGATGGTACCTTGCGCGGTAGCCATTAAAATGCACTTGTCTTCGGTGTATGCGCGAACCGGTAGAATCGCGGTAATACGCTCATCTTTATCCAATGGTAATAAGTTAACAATTGGCTTGCCACGCGCTTGGCGCGAGGCTAGCGGTAATTGATAAACTTTTAGCCAGTACATCTGACCACGATTTGAGAAACATAAAATTTGGTCATGAGTATTGGCAACGAGTAGACGCTCGATGAAGTCTTCATCTTTCATCTTAGTCGCTGCTTTACCTTTACCGCCACGACGCTGCGCTTCATACTCAGTCAGTGGCTGGTATTTAACATAGCCTTCATGAGACAAGGTCACGACAACATCTTCTTCGTTAATCAGATCTTCTAGCGATAAGTCATGCGATGCATTGGTGATTTCGGTGCGACGTTCGTCACCAAACTCTTCCAACATGGCATTAAGTTCTTCGACAATCACTTCCATCAGACGTTCTGGACTACCTAATATACTCAGTAGTTCAGCAATAAAGTCTAATAGCTCTTGGTATTCCGCCAAGATCTTTTCATGCTCTAAGCCAGTTAACTTATGAAGGCGCAAATCAAGAATCGCTTGCGCTTGAGTTTCTGTTAAGTAGTAAAGACCATCAACGATACCGAACTCATCTTCTAACCATTCAGGACGCGCCGCATCATCACCCGCTTTTTCAAGCATCGGTGCTACTGAGCCAAGTTCCCAACCTTTAGAGACCAAGGCAAGTTTTGCTTGGGCTGGAGTCGGTGAGTTACGAATCACTTCAATGATTGGGTCAATATTAGCCAATGCAATCGCTAATGATTCTAATATGTGGGCACGATCTCGGGCTTTGCGTAATTCGAAAACCGTACGACGTGTCACAACTTCACGGCGATGACGCACGAAGCTAGCCAGCATTTCTTTTAGGTTAAACAGCTTAGGACGATTATCCTCCAGTGCCACCATGTTGATGCCGAAAGAAACTTGCATCTGGGTCTGTGCGTAAAGGTTGTTTAGTACAACTTCACCCACTTCACCGCGCTTGATCTCAATAACCATACGCATGCCGTCTTTATCAGACTCATCACGCAAGGCGCTAATCCCTTCTATTTTCTTGTCACGTACCAGCTCAGCCATCTTTTCGATGAGACGAGCTTTATTGACTTGATAAGGTAGCTCATGAACGATAATGGTTTCTTTACCGTTAGCAGCAACTTCAACCTCGGCGCGGGCACGGATACGTACCTTACCGCGACCCGTCTTGTATGCATCGACAATACCTTGACGTCCGCTGATGATACCTGCAGTCGGGAAGTCAGGACCAGGAATGAACTCTAATAATTCATCGATGGTAATGTCTTCATTTTCAATCAATGCCAGACAACCTGAAATCACTTCATTGATGTTATGAGGTGGAATGTTTGTTGCCATGCCCACCGCAATGCCCGATGAACCGTTAACCAATAAATTAGGTATGCGGGTCGGTAGCACTACTGGGATATGTTCGGTGCCATCATAGTTTGGCGCGAAATCCACGGTTTCTTTTTCTAAATCAACAAGTAGTGAATGGGCGATTTTCTTCATTCGAATTTCGGTATAACGCATTGCCGCCGCGCTATCACCATCGACCGAACCAAAGTTACCTTGACCATCAACTAACGGATAGCGAAGTGAAAATGGCTGTGCCATACGTACGATGGTGTCATAAACAGCACTATCACCGTGGGGGTGATACTTACCAATTACGTCACCAACCACACGGGCTGATTTCTTATAAGGCTTGTTCCAGTCATTGCTCAGTACGTTCATCGCAAAGAGTACGCGACGATGCACGGGCTTTAATCCATCCCTAACATCTGGCAAGGCACGTCCTACGATCACGCTCATCGCGTAATCAAGGTAGGAGTTCTTGAGTTCGTCTTCGATATTAATCGGAGATATACTATTGGCCAACTCAGTCATATATAGCTAAGATCCCTGTTTTTGAAAACAACAGCTCAAGATGAGGCGATAGTTATCATTATTATCACTCATCAAAAGCATAAATTTAGCCCACGATTCTAGCACAGATACGTCCTGATACTAGTCCCTGCGAAGCCTTAATTTGGCAAAGTGATGTAAAAGCAAACGACCACCGCTTATTTTCCCCTAAAAGTGAAATAAAAGCGTATGTTTAGGGTCATCTCATCGCTTAATATTTGGACTAATTTAACCATTGTATTCGCGTCGTTTAGCGCCGTATAATGTTCACCATTATTAAGCAACAAACTCATTGATTATGTCGACACAACCCGACCAAACTAATAACGCCAATGTAGATCACCAAGAAATAGAAAAATTTGCAGCGCTAGCGCAAAGTTGGTGGGATTTGAGCGGCGAATTTAAGCCACTTCATCTGATGAACCCGACGCGACTGAACTATATTGCCAGCCAGAGCGATGGCTTATTTGGTAAAGAGATTGTCGATATCGGCTGTGGCGGTGGTATTTTGTCCGAATCCATGGCGAAACTTGGCGCCAATGTATTAGGGGTTGATATGGCGCAGGAGTCGCTTAATGTCGCTAAGCTCCATGCCTTAGAGACTGACGTAAAAAACATTGAGTACGTTAAGCTCACCGTCGAGGAACTTGCGCAGCAGCGCCCTCATTCTTTTGATGTCGTCACGTGCATGGAAATGCTTGAGCATGTGCCGGATCCTGAATCGGTGATCGCCGCCTGCATTAAATTAGTTAAACCCGATGGCCAATTATTCTTTTCAACATTGAACCGTACCCACAAAGCCTACTTGTTGGCTATCTTGGGCGCAGAGCATCTCCTTAAATTGGTGCCAAAGGGCACTCACGATCACAAGAAGTTTATACGTCCCAGTGAGCTCATTCGCTTTTGCGACAATCATCAGGCGCATTGTCTCGATGCCATCGGTGTGCATTACAACCCGCTGACTGAGCAGTTTAAGGTTAATGACGATTTGTCGGTGAATTACATACTGCATTGCCAGCCGTTAGCCCGCTAAATTAAGGACGTTCAAATGACACTCTCGCTCGCTTTTAACGATCAATCGCTTCGCGGCGTGTTGTTTGACTTGGACGGTACCCTACTTGATACGGCGCTCGATCTTGGCGCTGCCGCCAATGCCTTATTGGCACGGGACCATTTGTCCTTACTGAGCGACGACGTGATTATGCATACGGCGTCTCAAGGCGCGTTAGCGCTTATTAAGGCGGGATACGGGGATACCCTATCAGCCAGTGACTATCAACGACTGCGTAGCGAGTTCCTCAAGCATTATCAAGACAACATCGCACACAATACTGCCTATTTTGATGGCGTCGAGGCGACTATCAATCAGCTCAATCAGTATGGTATCCCTTGGGGCATCGTCACCAACAAGCCCTATTTCTATACAAAAATATTGTTACAACATTTCCCGTTGTTAGCTGCGTGCCAGGTTACCGTGTGCGGTGACACCATGAGTGTATGTAAGCCGCATCCTGCCCCTTTGCTATTGGCGGCAAAATCATTGGCCCTGGCCCCTCAGCACATTGCTTATGTCGGCGACGCACGAAGCGATATTGAAGCTGCTAACGCGGCGAATATGGTTAGTATCAGTGCCAAGTATGGTTATATACCACACGCCGATCCCTGCGAAGATTGGCACAGCGATCTTATTATTGATCGTTGTAACGATCTTTGTTCCGTGCTAGCAAAACAGGAGCAGTAAATAGCCAATTGCTGCGATAATAAACAAAAAAATGGTCGGAAAAAATCACGCCAATATTTATAAAAAATAAATAAAATAAACTGAAATCAAATTGCATTTTTGCGGGGACTATTTAGATTAATCACTCCAATGATAGTCGCCACTAACCTAGGGATTTAATCACACTTTATCCACAGCTTATCCCATCTATTAATACTTGCAAAAACGGCACAACCCCATTATCTTGTACCCACTATTTTAAACACCCCTAGATGTTGTGTGTTAAACTATCAACAACACTAGCGCGCAAGGACGACAATTGCTGAACCATTCAGTCATTGTTGTTATATTCGTGTCGAATATTGCCCTTATGTGCTGAGCAAGTGATAGCCCATAACCATTTAGTTGTATTTCAGTGACGGATAATAATAATGAATACAAATCTGCTAGTAACAAAGCGTAGCGGCAAGCAAGAACCCATCGATCTTGATAAGATCCATAAAGTCCTAGATTGGGCGGCAAAGGGGTTAGATAACGTATCGGTTTCTCAGGTCGAGATCAAAGCTCATATCCAGTTTTACATGGGCATAAAAACCGAAGACATTCATGAAACTGTTATTAAAGCCGCAGCAGACCAAATATCCGAAGCAACCCCAGACTATCAGTTTATGGCGGCACGCCTAGCAATCTTCCATTTGCGTAAGAAAGCCTACGGCCAATTTGAGCCACCACATCTGTACGACCACACGATCAAGATGTGTGAGGAGAAGCGTTATGACGCTCATCTACTCGCCGACTATAGCCGCGAAGAGTTTGAGTTCATGAATGACGCTATCGATCATTGGCGCGACATGAACTTTAGCTACGCTGCGGTTAAGCAACTTGAAGGTAAATATCTGTTACAAAACCGTAGTACCGGTGAGATTTTTGAGAGTGCGCAATTCTTGTATATGCTTATTGCTGCCGCGTTATTTTCGAAATACCCGAAAGACACTCGCATGGGTTACATTACCCGTTTCTACGATGCCGTATCTCAGTTTAAAATTTCATTACCAACCCCGATCATGGCTGGGGTTCGTACACCGACTCGCCAATTTAGTTCCTGTGTACTCATCGAGTGTGATGATAACCTTGATTCAATCAATGCAACATCAAGTTCTATCGTTAAATATGTCAGCCAACGTGCAGGCATCGGTATTAATGCAGGTCGTATTCGCGCCCTTGGAAGTCCAATTCGTGGCGGTGAAGCAAATCACACTGGCTGCATCCCATTTTATAAGCATTTCCAGACGGCTGTTAAAAGCTGTTCACAAGGTGGAGTTCGCGGCGGTGCGGCGACATTATTCTATCCACTATGGCACTTAGAAGTAGAGTCACTGTTGGTGCTTAAGAACAACCGTGGTGTCGAAGAAAACCGTGTTCGTCATATGGATTACGGCGTGCAGTTTAACAAAACTATGTATCAACGTTTGATCAAGGGCCAAGACATCACATTGTTCTCACCAAGTGATGTGCCTGGTCTTTATGATGCCTTCTTTGCCGACCAAGATTTGTTTGAAGCGCTGTATGTTAAATATGAAGCGGACGAATCAATTCGTAAACAGACGATTAAAGCCTCTGAACTCTTCTCGTTATTCGCGCAAGAGCGTGCAAGTACTGGCCGTATTTATTTACAAAATGTCGATCACTGTAATACCCACAGCCCATTCATTCCATCTGTTGCCCCTATCAAGCAATCGAACTTATGTTTGGAAATTGCGCTACCGACTAAGCCACTGCAAAGCTTTGACGATGAGGAAGGTGAAATTGCCCTATGTACTCTGTCGGCCTTCAATCTTGGGATCATCGAGTCTCTCGATGATTTAGAAGAACTCGCCGAACTTGCCGTACGCGCACTCGATAACTTACTCGATTACCAAGATTACCCAATTAAAGCCGCGCAAAAAGCCAGTTATGCCCGCCGTACCTTAGGTATAGGCGTGATCAACTACGCTTATTATTTGGCTAAAAATGGGGTTAGATACTCTGATGGCAGCGCTAATCGTTTAACGCACGAGACGTTTGAAGCCATTCAGTATTACTTGCTTAAAGCCTCTAATAAGCTCGCTAAGGAAGTTGGTGCTTGTGAATGGTTCAACGAGACCACTTATTCTCAAGGTATTCTGCCAATAGATACCTATAAGAAAGATCTTGATAAACTTTGTTCGAATGAGCTCAAACTCGATTGGGAAACGTTGCGTAGTGATATCACGACGCACGGCCTGCGTAACTCTACTCTATCGGCATTAATGCCATCAGAAACCTCTTCACAGATTTCAAACGCGACTAATGGCATCGAGCCACCACGTGGTTTGATCAGTGTTAAGGCGAGTAAGGATGGTATCTTAAAGCAAGTGGTACCAGAGTATCTAGCGCTGAGAGAAAACTACGAGTTGTTGTGGAGTATCCCTTCAAATGACGGTTACCTGCACTTGGTTGGTATCATGCAAAAGTTCATCGATCAGGCAATTTCGGCGAACACGAATTATGATCCAAGCAAATTTGAAAACGGTAAGGTACCGATGAAAGGGATCATTAAAGATTTACTGACCGCCTACAAATTTGGGGTCAAGACTCTGTATTATCATAACACCCGTGATGGTGCAGATGATCTGCAAGGCGATATCGTGATTGAGAAAGAAGATGACGATGGTTGTGAAGGCGGCGCGTGTAAGATTTAGCCCCTTAGTCATTGGCTGATTAGTCGCTAAAGATAAGAAAGGGAATGCACTGCATTCCCTTTCTTGCGTTTCACCGTTGATATTTGGCTTGCCCATCGATTTACGTTTGATGAACTCCCTATTACGGAGCCATCTGCATGAATGTTACAAAGCCCAGTACCCCTGCGCCAGCCAATATCGCAATATTAAGGTAGCGCAAGCTAATGAACAAAGGCGTTTGTAATCGTAGCTTAATGGTCGCGAGGATACCTATGGCGGCCACCAACATCATTGCTTCAGCCAATGTAAAACTAACGACATAGGCTAAGCCTGGTATATCATCTGGCTGATAGTGAAACGCCGCAGTAATAATTAAGCCCACAATTACACTGGCCGACAGCGGAATAACACTTAAAATCCGTAATATTTTTTGCAACGATTGCTCAGCCATGCATCTCACCCTATTTAGCATTGTTTGATAGGGCTTAAGTATGGTTTGACTGTGATATCGCGTAGCGATCTCAATCAATGTTTAGCGTTGTTTATGGTCTTGAAAGGCGTTTGGCCCAATTGCCTGCGTGACCGCTGGCACACTCTTCTTCGCTGTCATGGTGAATATGCTTAGCGATATTCTTAAAGCTTAGGTTAATTTGAGTAAGCTGTTGCTCAATCAGTTGATTCAGTAAAGCCTGCTCACCATTAGTTTTTGCTTCTTGTAATTGATCCTTACGGTCAAACACACAAACGATGGTCAGGCTTTGAGGGAAATTGTCATAATTGACTAGGTGAGTCAGCCATACAAAGCCGGTGACCTGTTGCAGGGCATCTTCACATGCGTGATTTAGCGCCTCTCTAATCTGGTTATCTCGTTTCTTATCGGTTTTTCGCATCTAATTCAGCTCATTGTCAATTTTTTGCGTATGCTACGCGATTTATCGACAACATCATATCCTTTGTCTGTAATACCAATTACAGTAAATAACTGTCCACTTGTGCTGGTTAAAATTAACGATAAGACTACCGCGTCCTGTTCGCGCCCCTTACCTACGTCTCGGCTTTGACATCTTCATATGTATACCTGTCTTAACTGAGCCGATTTTAATGCGCATCTCGGCTTTGGCCTCCTCTGCAATATGCTCCCTGCACTGCCCTAATATGTCCATCCATGGACAAATGCGTCGCTCTAACTACGCCCTCCATGGCTACGCATGCGCGAAAATCTAAAAACTCATCCCTGATTTTTTCTCCTAACAGATATCCATATGAAGGCAACTAAAGGCGGGAAATGGTGTTTGCTGCTAGTCTTGCTTAAGTCATTGAACTTAATTTAAAAAAACATACAGCCACAGCTAACTGGGACATAGCCAATGTAATTGGTACAACGGTCAGTCTTTGGTGGTAACGCTTTGCATTATCGGCTTTAAGTGCGGTTTATGTTCAAAGATTTCGTTTTGCGTTAACCCAACCATTTCATACGGCTGAACGAGCCACTTGTCGCTGGTATTGATAAAATAATCCGGCTGGCGAATGGAGCGATTTTGTGAGGGTTTGTACCACGGCACCGCTATCTTAATTTCTTTTGGCAAATTGCGCTTAGCGCGTTTAGATAATTGAGTGATCACCGCTTCAATACTCTTGCCTGAGCTATAGACATCATCAACAATCAGTAGTTTGTCGTCTTGATTGAGATTTTCTAGCAGATATTTGAGGCCATGTACTTTAATCGATTGCTCATCAATCATTTCTTGGTAGCTTGGTAAACCTTGATAAGAGGTTCTGATCGCAATATGATCTGTTTCCACACCTAAATACTGTAAACATTCCTGCACGTAGATGCCTACGGTACTACCTCCACGCCAAATACCGACGATAAAATCGGGCCTAAAACCACTCTCAAAGATTTTTGCACCTAAGCGGAAGGAGTCCTGAATCAAATCACTTTCTTTAATAAATATCTTTTCCATCGCGGCTTATCCTTGTGCTGGAATGAGGTGTTTAATGATATCGAATAGTTCGGTTCGGTAAGTTGCTATCTCATCGACTGTCAGTCCCTCTAACGAATGGGGATATTTAAGCCATTCGGTCGTTTCATGTAAATAATATTGCGGGTCGACTCCCGTTTGGTTGCGCGCTGGTTTAAAGTAAGGTACCGCCACTCGAATATCCTCGGGCGTGTTATTTCGACACTTTCTCTTTAATTCATCAATCACCGCTTGGATAGTATTACCGGTGTCGTAGACATCATCAACAATCAGTAGTTTATCCTGATGAGTAATATTTTTTACCAAGTAATCGATACCATGAATCAATACTTGTTTGTTACGGCTATCGATACCCGCGCTATACGAAGAGGTACGAATGGCGATATGATCGGTCTTAATACCGTAGTAGGCCAAAAACTCCTGTACCGCAACACCAACCGGTGTACCGCCACGCCATATAGCGATGATATGGGTAGGCTTAAAGCCATCGTTGAGAATCTTAGCCCCTAGACGAAAAGAATCATCGAGTAAGCTTTGTGGATCGAGGTAAGTTTTGGTTTTCATTGCAATCTCACTACACTATATACATTATACTCGAGCAACAATCTAACATGGCCTAAGAATTATTACCAAGTCCCGTTATTAATCTAATTGTGTTTCATAGTCAATCAGACTGCTTCGATACAGCTCTATTTGCGCCCAGATCCTTCCGACTTGTCCTGAGGTAAACTCGGTCATCCATTCGTCATCGACATAATTCATAAAATTATGAATCGGTGCATTGTCAGTGCTATTGGGACATGCATTATGGCGACCCGGTACTGGCTTACCATAATTGGGCGCGGCATGTGCTGGGGTATCACCGACATGGTCACCATAGGCATCACAGCCACCTTGGAAGGTATGCCATAAGCCAAGCCAATGTCCTACCTCATGTACCGCGGTTTTTCCAAGATTAAAATCGGCCACATCGCCCCCCGGAAGTGTCCCCGCATGCATCACGACGCCATCACGCTCGACATCGCCATCAAGCTCCCATGGAAATGTCGCCCAACCGAGCAGTCCGTTGCTCAAACCCGCCGTGTAAAAGTTTAAAACGACGTGAGGGTCTCCCCCGAGTATACGCTTAACTTCGCGTTCCTCCCAGCTACCATGATCCATGCGAAACCACTGCGGATTATCAACGACTTCAACCGTCTCAGAGTCATAGTTAAATTCGATACCATATTTTTCATACGCGGCGTTGAGTACTTCAACTTGTTCATTACGTTGTTGTTCACTGATATGGCCACGTTGCTCATCGGTAATGTGGATGAATCTAATCGGAATAACCAGACTGTTAGCCCTACTAAGACAATGCCCTAATGCAATGATGCGTTCATCATTACGACTGATCTGGTAGTGATTAGGCGTGGTTGTTGCACACCCCCTGCCCTGCAACACGAATTGTTCAATACTGCCAAACTCTTTGTTATTTACTACATAGCTCATACTAAATCCTCTAATTAACATCATAGTGAGTTATACCAATTCTATTAAATTTATTCCCACTCAGGGCGGGTTTGGAATTGCTATTAAACGATATCTAGTGAAATTGTAGACTAGGTTTTACATATCCGACTCAAAGAAAAATAACCTTTATGCCACCAAATTAATATCTACGACTAAACTCTGTTGGCGACAGCAACTAATTTGTCGATCCGGGATTTACTGAGTAAGGGAACTATCAATGACCAAGCAGCTAGCGATTATCACCATTCATGGCATGGGCGATACCGATCGCAACTATCATCAGCCACTAACAAAGCGACTTCGCGCTCAAATAGGCCAGCAAGTTTGGGACGATAACATTCATCTAGAAAGCGTCTTCTATCAGGATTTATTGCAATATAATCAAGTAGACTATTGGCATAGCATCAACGATAAATATCAACTTCGGTGGGACTTTCTTCGGCGATTCATGTTATATAAATTTTCGGATGGCGCATCAATAGAGCATAGTCTTCACTCTAACATGTCGTTATATCTTAATGTACACGGCAAGATTGCAGCCGCATTCGACAATGCATTAGACGCATTAGAACATAGTGATATGCCAGTGATTGTGGTGGCTCATTCACTCGGTTGTGAGCAAATATCAAACTACATTTGGGACGCAGGGGCCGATTTACGCTTCTTTGCCGATGATGATTGGGCCACGCCAGCGCAACGAGAGTTTCGCCGACTTAAAAGTTGTAAACTGCTGATTAGCACCGGCTGTAATATCCCAATTTTTCGCGCTGGTATCGACAAGCCACGTCTATTTTCACACCCGAATACTGACTTTAGATGGCGCAATTTTTTTGATGTGCATGACGTATTAGGCTATCCATTAACAGATATGTATCAAGATGATGACACCAGCTGGATTAGCGATGAAAGTGTTCGCGTCAATGGCTGGCTAAAGCGCTGGAACCCGCTAAGCCATAGTCAATATTGGGTCAGTGATAGTGTCATAAAGCCAATTGCACAAGAAATCAAAGCACTACTTACAGACTGATCATATTCACTACATTATGCATAACTTGATGACCTTGTTGGGTAAATAGCCAGCCCAAGCAGCACATATTGATCAGCGCGCAGAGCCAGAATTTGCGAAGGAATGCCCCTTTGCTCGACTTATGACGTAACCATTGCTGCGCATAAAACCCGCCCGGCCATCCTCCAAGCAATGCTAATATCTGTAACGTGCTCTCCTTGGTACGCCACCGACCTCTGGCCGCTGCTGATTTATCCCAGCCATAAGTGATAAAGGTGCAAAAGCTTAGCAAGCCATAGACTTTAAGCACTTCAATCATCAGTTTATCAAGCCATAACGCGAACAATAAAGAAAAGATAAATAATGGCGTCACGATGTGGCCAAACCGAGCATAACCGCCGCCGACTCTCCCCCTACTGTTACTCACGCGAGATGGTTGTCGGTCATTATCAAACTGAATAGAGTTTGCAGTTAGCCCTCTTTGACTTTCACTTTGTACGTAAACAATAAGATCTCCGGTGACGGGCCGCCGAGCCGGTTTTATAAACGAGTTAATATGCACAAATGCGCGTTTCCCCCCGCCACGCGGCTCAACAAAGCCAAAACCTTTGTCATCCTGCCAATCACTAATACGTCCTTGTAGTTTCATCTGATATCCGAATAGAGTTAATACATTGACGAGAGTTTATCAAAATCTTTTGTATTAACACGACATTTCGTAAAATTATTAGCTAATGTTCACACCAGCGAAAAATCGGTGTGCATCCAATAATGGGGGCCATAATATCTATCACAAAACATCTGTGACTTAACTTTTATGGTCACGTATTAAATTAGAAGATTGTACTTTTTCCAATTGTGATTTTAGCAGCGCAACTTTTAGTAAAGGTAAGTCTATAGGATGCCAATCCATTCACTGCAATTTAAGCAATGTCACTCTAGAATCTAGTTACTTTAGTGATGTTTCCCACGGCAAGAGCGTTTTAAATAAAACGCCGATAATGACAAAGATATCGGTACATGTGGAGTAAACCGTATTTTTCATGGACGAAAAATTGAGCGTATATGGACATATTCACAGCGAGTTTACGTAATGTGTGCCTATATCTAAATTATAATGCGCTTGCCCTGTGATGTTTCCTTTAGTCAGAGTAAATTTATTGGACAAATGTGACATGGTCAACTATAGCTTTACTCCTTGAATAAGTTTTTCGCGATTGGATTCTGTCGACCATTCACTATCGGAACTAGTGATGAAGTATTACAAAGCACATTTTCGAGTTGAGAGATGCGCACCGAAAAGACGCTCTGTTTAATCATAGTGATTTTTCAAATGCGTTGTTTGACAACACAAATCTACGTCATATGGATGTTAGTGACACGATTAATTACGAGCTCATTAATTAAGTATCGCAATAGAGCGAGTATCGGTAATCATTGATGAATTTATTGCTACACTCTATCAGTGTTCCAAAAGGATTCGAACGGGGTTGATTAAATCGAATCTAACGAGAATATAGCAAAGTTTATTTGTATATTTCGCCGTTATCTCACAAAAAGGAAGTAGAATTATGAAGTATTTTTATTGGCTGTTTTGTTCAGCATTGTTGATGGTGAGCTCTGACAGTCTAGCTGATCGTTATCATCACATATCTCCTCACATTTATTATGTCAGTTTTCCATCCCAAACTATTGACGGTAGATTAATTGTCTCTGGGCAATATCGACTGCCAAGACGCGACAATGACACCCCAATTCCGGCAGTCGTTATTCTCCATAGTTCAGGCGGCGTCGATACCACGGGGAGTTGGTATGCGAAGGCATTAAATCAATTGGGGATCGCCACCCTAGAGATTGATATGTGGTCACCTAGGGGGTTAGCTGGCGGTACCGATAATCGGCCAGAAAGTGTCCAGCAAACCATTCCTGATGCGTATGCAGCGCTTGATTTTTTGGCCAGTAAGTCGGAAATTGATGCTGACAATATTGCTGTGTTGGGATTTTCGTGGGGAGGCGCTGTAGCAATGCTTAGTGCAACAGAGCCCTATTATCAACTATTGCGCAATAGCGATAATAAATTCGCGGCACATATTGCTCACTATCCGGTATGCTGGACCTATAATGTTCTCCCCGGTTTCGAATTTAGTGAGCTCACTGGTGCTCCAGTGTTAATACAAATTGGAGCTAAAGATGACTATGAATCGGACCCCAACTCTTGTAAAAAATTCGTGAGCGCACTACCTCGACCAGCTAGAGCGTTGGTTAAGGTAAAAACCTATCGCAACGGGCACCATGGATGGGATCGATTAGAGCAACGCATTCGAGTATTTGATGTCTTTGGCGATCGCGGAAAAGGAAGTTATGTTGACTTAATCCCCAATAAACATATCGCGAAGCATTCCCGCACACGGGTCAATCAATTTATTACCCAACATTTACTCAAATAAATCTACGCGCTGCGAAAGTAGCGTGGATTCACCGTAGCAGACGTAAACTTTTGAGTGGCCTGCTTTGAGATTATTACTTCCAATAATTTGTGTAATCTCTCGTCAACTACTAATCTATAGAATGTGTACCCTACTAGTCAGTCAAGGCGGAAAACAGTATGCCTAACAGTCCTACAAGTAATACCGATAACGACACGGAATCATTGTCACTCGCTCAAGGCTTTAAAAAGTACTTTAATGTCCAAGTTGCGAGTACCAAAGCGCTACGTCACGAGGCATTTAAAATACGACACAATGTTTATTGTGAAGAACTCAACTGGGAAAATTTACATAAAGACAAGATAGAGACCGATGAGTTTGATGATTACTCATACCATATCGTACTCCAGCATCTTTCAACCCAGACTTATGCTGGTAGCGTGCGGGTTATTATACCGCCACCGGGGATGCTCGATAAAGTGACCCCTTTTGAGCTAAATTGTCTCGGCAGTATCAAGCCTGAATTATTAAATATGGACGATTATCCACGAGGAAGTTTTGGTGAAGTCTCACGTATCGCTGTTCCGACGTTATTTAGACGTCGCCCCAACGAAGCGGCGCACCCCTATCTAGTGGACGGCACTGCTAATAAAGACGAGTTATCGGCAGAGGAGCGTCGGCAATTTCCGAATATAGCCATAGGGCTATATCTATCCGCCGTGGCCATGGTGGATATCTGTCAACATCGCGCCATGTTTGTGATGGTTGAACCACGACTAAGCCGACATTTAGCTCGGGTGGGTCTGCCATTCGAACAGGTTGGCGAAGTCATCGACTATCACGGTAAACGCGCCCTATTTCGCTTAAGTGCAGCTAATTTTTCGTCGTTACTGAAGAGTGAGATGAAACAATTGTATCAGCACATCATATTAAGCCTCAGAGAACAAATGACATTACTACCCTACGGCGATCCATTAGATAAATAGTGGTTAGCTGTGCAGATCCTGTTATATCGATGCGAGCTGGTCACACTATGTCAAGAGACCTTCAAAGGAAGCCTAGTGGCAACTTAGCCATTGTATAAACGAAAAAAGCCAGCGTTAATAGCGCTGACTTTGTCTTAGTTAACTAATAAAAAGAGAGAGTATTCTTATTAGTTAACACTTGTAATGTGCACTCAGAGTGACAGTACGTGGTGACTGATAACCTGTCGCGGTTAGATCATTATACCGTGCTACTTGAAAAAGCAGGTTATCGATCTTGGGTAGGATGCTAGTACAAGGCATGATTTTTAATGAATGGTTATTCTCGGCAATATGCTCCTGCATTGCCCTACGGTCTCACATCACAGCTACGCGAACTTCCTTGTATCGCAGATACATGGTTTCGCAGATACATGGTTTCGCAGATACATGGTTTCGCTGCGGCTCTGAGAACCTGATGATGAATCATAACGCCGTAATAGCTTTC
>Ga0105356_10003415_pt1 | contig 15638 bp, 14 predicted proteins | sample GOMGulsemesocosm_3_FD_83502 | JGI IMG/M metagenome (GOLD analysis project Ga0105356, IMG submission 83502) | Methane-oxidizing microbial communities from mesocosms in the Gulf of Mexico - GOM9D Gulf of Mexico | ecosystem: Environmental > Aquatic > Marine > Cold seeps | place: Gulf of Mexico...
GTAACTTTTTTTAATTTGGTAGGAAAACAGGTGTTTGAAAAAAATGGAAACACAAAAAATATGGCTATATATATAGAAAATCAACCTAAAGGGATATATTATGTGAAAATTTTTTCTAAAGGAAAAACAGATATTATTTCAGTTCTGAAAAAATAAGAATTTAAAATAAAAATAGTTTAGATCCCTTTTGAAATTTTTTCTAAAGGGATTTTTTATTAAAGTACTTAAAAGTAGAAGACGATGACTTGTGTTAATTTACAAAAACGTTGTAGTAGCTTTTGTTTTAAAAAGAAGAAGGAGTTCTTAATTTGATTTATATTTGCTTACAAATTTTAACAAATAGACAATGAAAACAATTAAAGACATCAATTTTGAAGGTAAAAAAGCCTTAATTCGTGTAGATTTTAATGTTCCTTTAAACAAGGAGTTTCAAGTAACAGATATTACAAGAATCAAAGCAGCAAAGCCAACGATTATTAAAGTTTTGGAAGATGGAGGAGCTGCTGTATTAATGTCGCATTTAGGACGTCCAAAAGGAGTTGAAGCAAAGTTTTCATTAGGACATATTGTAGAAAAAGTTAGTGAAGTTTTAGGTATACAAGCTAAATTTGTAGACAGTTGTGTTGGTGCAGATGCAGAAGCAGCAGTTGCAGCATTGCAGCCAGGAGAAGTTTTAATTTTGGAAAATTTACGCTTTCACAAAGAAGAAACAGCGGGAGATGATGCCTTTTCTAAACAACTTTCTAAATTAGGAGATGTATATGTAAATGATGCCTTTGGAACAGCACATAGAGCACATGCTTCAACAACAGTAGTTGCTCAATTTTTTGAAGAAAAAGTAGCAGGACTTGTGATGGAAGCAGAATTGGTAAATGCAGATAAAGTTTTAAAAAGTGCAGAAAAGCCATTCACATCTATTATGGGGGGGGCTAAAGTTTCTGATAAATTGTTGATCATTGAGAAATTATTAGACGTTGCTGATAATATCATTATTGGAGGTGGAATGTCTTATACATTTGCAAAAGCTGCAGGAGGGCAAATTGGAAATTCTCTTTGTGAAAATGATAAATTGGAATATGTAGTAGAGTTGCAAGCGAAAGCAAAAGCAAAAGGAGTAAATTTAATTTTCCCTATAGATTCTTTAATTGCTGATGACTTTTCTAACGATGCAAATACGCAAATTGTTAAAAAAGGATGTATTCCTAATGATTGGGAAGGATTGGATATTGGGCCAGCCTCACAAGAATTATTTGCTGATGTAATTAAAAATTCTAAAACAGTATTATGGAATGGACCTATGGGAGTTTTTGAAATTCCAGCTTTTGAAAAAGGGACAGTCGCTGTAGCAAATGCAGTAAAAGACGCAACAGAAAATGGTGCTTTTTCATTAATTGGAGGAGGAGATTCTGCAGCAGCAATTAACAATTTAGGTTTTGGAGATGATGTTTCTTATGTTTCTACAGGCGGAGGTGCTTTGTTAGAGTACATGGAAGGAAAAGTATTGCCAGGTGTAGCAGCTATTTCATAACGATTTAAGAAAAAATTATAATTTTATAAAAACACTTTTGATGTATTTCAAAAGTGTTTTTCTATTTTTACCAATTACCAATTACCAATTACCAATTACCAATTATTAATTTTCAATTAGATGAAATATACAAAAATTCCAAAAACAGATATAAAGGTTAGTAAACTTTGTTTAGGCACAATGACTTTTGGTGAACAAAACACAGAAGCTGAAGCACATGAACAATTGGATTATGCTTTTTCTAAAGGAATTAATTTTTTAGATACTGCAGAGATGTATTCCGTTCCTGGAAGAAAAGAAACACAAGGAAATTCAGAACGATATATTGGCTCTTGGTTGAAAAGTCAAAAAAGAGAAGATGTAGTCGTTGCTACGAAAATTACTGGACCAAATCCAGGATTGTCTTATGTTCGTGATATTATGGATTTTTCAAATGCATCTATAGACGAAGCTTTAGAAAATAATTTAAAACGATTGCAAACAGATTATGTGGATGTGTATCAATTACACTGGCCGGAAAGAAATGCTAATTTTTTCGGAAAATTGAATTACAAGTATAATTCTGAGGAAAAATGGAATGATAATTTAGGTGAAATTCTTCATAAGTTGGACTCCTTGGTTCAAGAAGGGAAAATACGTCATTATGGAGTTTCTAATGAGACGCCATGGGGTTTGATGCGTTTCTTAGAAGAAGGTAAGAATAATAATTTAGAGGCTGTTAGAACGATTCAAAATCCGTATTCGTTATTAAATAGAACGTTTGAAATAGGATTGGCCGAAGTGGCAATGAGAGAACAGGTTGGTTTGATGGCTTATTCACCTTTGGCTTTTGGTGTTTTATCGGGTAAATATCTAAATGATAAAATGCCTGAAAAATCACGTTTAAAGCTGTTTCCTGTCTTTTCTAGGTACAACAGTAAAGAGGCAAGTTATTTGACCAGTAAATATGCAGAATTGGCTAAAAAAGAGGATTTAAGTTTGGTTGAATTATCTTTGGCATTTGTTTCTCAGCAACCCTTTGTAACAGCCAACATTATTGGAGCAACTACTATGGAACAATTAAAAGAAAATATTGCAACAATTGATATCAATCTGTCTGATGAAATATTAGAAGAAATCGATGCAATTCAGTTGTTGCAACCCAATCCAGCACCGTAAATATTTTTTACTTTTTTTTATTGATTATGACTTTTGTCATGGTTTAAATAGCTAAAAAGAACAATTTTTGTAACATAAAATTAAGGCTATATAGTCTTTTATTTTTAATGCAAAACCTGTACCAATGAAAAGGCTGTTTAGATTTTTTATACCCCCAAAACAATGGAGACTTCCCGTTGTTATTTTGATGGGGGCAATGACAGGACTCACATTATACGCACTGATTGAATCCAAAGCAGTTTCGTATCTATCTGACGATCCCAAAACATGTGCAAACTGCCATGTAATGACTCCACAATACACCACTTGGTTAAAAAGTTCTCATAGAGAATGGGCAACTTGTAACGATTGCCATGTTCCTCATGACAATGTCTTTAAAAAATATGCTTTCAAGGCTATGGACGGTTTGTACCATGCTTCTGTATTTACGACGAGAGGTGAGCCAGAAGTAATTCGTATGAAAGAGGCAGGTGTTGAGGTAGTTCATAACAACTGTATACGATGTCATCAAGATCAGGTTACAGATGCCAAGTTAAGTGGTACTGTAGAAAATCATTTTAAGAATAGAACAGAACGGAAATGTTGGGATTGCCATAAAGAAGTGCCTCATGGAAAAGTGCACAGTCTTTCTTCTGTAAAATACTATGGAAAAGTACCTGGAGAACATCAAGAAACGGTGCCAGATTGGTTGGAAAAATATGTAAACGATTTAGATAATAATAAAGAAGAATAATTATGAGTAATAAAAGAAAACCTTGGATGAATTGGGTGCTGTTTTTTGCATCTTTGGTAGTGGTCTTTTTGTTGGGACTTTTAGTTTCTACAATAACAGAGCGTAAAATGGAAGCTAAGTTTGCCTATACTCCAGTAAATAAAATTAAAAATTTGGAACCTAGGAATGAGGTTTGGGGAGAGAATTTTCCAAGAGAATTTCAATCTTATTATAAAACTGCAGATTCTACTTTTCAATCAAAATACAATGGAAATAAAATGATTGATATGTTAGAAGTCGATCCTCGTTTGGTGGTGCTTTGGGCGGGTTATGGCTTTTCAAAAGATTACAATCAAGGGCGTGGGCATGTGTATGCTGTAGAAGATCTTCAAAACAGTTTAAGAAGTGGAGGTCCTACTGGTCCTAATGATGGGCCAATGCCATCTACTTGTTGGACTTGTAAGTCTCCTGATGTTCCTAGGGTGATGAATGAACATGGTGTAGAAGAGTTTTACAAAGGAAAATGGGGAAGATTGGGAGACGAGATAATAAATCCTATTGGTTGTGCTGATTGTCATGATTCTAAAACAATGAATCTTAAAATTACACGACCTGCTTTGATAGAAGCCTTTGAAAGACAAGGAAAAGATATCAAAAAAGCAAGTCATAATGATATGCGTTCTTTGGTGTGTGCACAGTGTCATGTAGAATATTATTTCGACAAAAATTTACCTGAAAAAGAAGGAACACCTTATTTGGTTTTTCCGTGGGATGAAGGACAAACTGTTGAGGATATGGAGAAATACTATGACAATGTAGGCCATGTAGATTGGATTCATAAATTAAGTAAAGCGCCTATGTTAAAAGCACAGCATCCAGGTTATGAGGTTTTTAAAATGGGGATTCATGGTCAAAGAGGAGTCTCTTGTGCAGACTGTCATATGCCTTATAAAACAGAAGGAGGGCAAAAATTTACAGACCACCATATACAATCTCCTTTGAACAATGTTGCCAATTCTTGTCAAGTTTGTCATCGTGAAGAAAAAGATGTCTTAACTCAAAATGTGTACCAGAACCAAGATAGAATTATTGAAAATAGAGATCAATTGGAAAGATTGTTGGTGAGAGCACATGTTGAGGCAAAACAATGTTGGGATTCGGGGGCTACCAAAGTACAAATGAAAGATATTTTGCATGGTATTCGTTTAGGACAATGGCGTTGGGATTATGCAGCGGCATCACATGGAGGATCCTTTCATGCACCAGTTGAATTGGGTAGAGTAATTGGAAAAGGAATTGATATTACACAAGAAACTAGAATTAAATTGGCAAAACTGTTAATGAAACTAGGGTTCAAAGGGGATGTTCCTTATCCAGCAATTGCTACGAAAGAGGCTGCTCAGAAGTTTATTGGTTTGCCCATGGAAAAATTAAAAGCAGAGAAAGAAAAATTCAAAAAAGAATTGCTACCAAAATGGAAGGAAGCTGCTCAAAAAAGAGAAGCGGGTTATTAGTTTTATAATTTCTATATGGATCAAAATACAGTTAAAATTCAACGTAATCTATGGGAATACCCTTGGGCTTACGTTGAATCTTTTTTTATCGGCTTTGGTTTAATTGTGGTTGGTTTGTGTTTGGAGCTATTTATTGGTTCATCAAATGCATTTACAATGAGTTATCCTTTCAATCTCTATTTTTTGATAGGTTATACGGCACTCTTATTTGTGGCTTACAAATGGTTTTCTACGGTGCAATTAATTCGTTGGCTGACAAAGGTACCAGCATCTATTACTAGTATTGTTTTGGTTACTTTGTTGGTAATGGTGATGGGAATTATTCCACAAGTACCGTCTGAGAATCGGATTGTTCAGAACTTAGGTTTGAATCATATGACAAGCAATTGGGCTTTTTTATTGATTTTATTTCAGTTTTTAACATGTTTAGGATTGATAAGTATTAAGAGAATACTACAGTTTAGTTGGTCAAACGTTGGGTTTGTATTAAACCATTTAGGTTTGTTTTTGGCATTAATGGCTGGGGTTTTGGGGATTGGTGACTTACAAAGACTGACAGTTGACGTTTACGAAGGGAAACCAAGTTGGATGGCAACAAATAATTACAATCAGCAAATTGAATTGCCATTTGCTTTTTATTTGAAAGATTTCAAAATTGAAGAATACAATCCTAAACTGGCATTGGTTGATAATAAATCGGGAAGTATCGCACATAATAATGGGAAAAATCTATATTTAGTTGAAAAAGGGGAAACCTATTTTTTTGATAACTATGAAGTCACGATTGATGAATTTTTGCCCACATCAGGAAGAATAGGAGATCAATATTATGCAGTTAATGAAATTGGTTCTCCTCCTTCAGCATTGGTCTCTATTAAAAATGTAGAAACCGATTCTGTTTCTAAAGGATGGATTAGTAGTGGGAGTTTTAGGTACCCATACGAATCTTTAAAAATTAGTGAAGATTATTCTATTGTGATGACAATCCCAGAAGCTAAAAAATTTAGTTCTGATATTGATATTTTAACAAAAGAAGGAGAAAGAATAAGTACTCTTCTTGAAGTTAATAAATCTTATAAATTTAAAGGATGGGATATTTATCAATTAAGTTACGATGATAAAATGGGTAAATGGTCCGAGTTAAGCGTAATCGAATTGGTGAGAGATCCTTGGTTGCCTGTAATATATGTAGGAATTTTTATGATGATAGCTGGAGCTATTTATATGTTTTGGATTGGAAATAAAATAACTAAAAAAGATTAAAATGACTTGGATTGATTTTCCTTTGTATAGCAGTATTACGGGTGTTTTTTGGTTGCTAGGTTTTGCCTTGTTATTATTCTCTTATGTCAATAAACATTATTTAAAATTCGCTAATTTATTAATTTTCATAGGATGGGGAGTATTAATTGTGTTTGTAGCAAAGTTGTGGAGTGAGTTGGATAGGCCTCCTATGCGAACTTTAGGAGAAACACGCTTGTGGTATGCAACATTTTTACCTTTAATTGGATTTGTAACTTTTTTAAGATGGCAATACAAATGGTTCTTAGCCTATAGTATTGCTATGGCTGGAATGTTTTTAGTAATTAATTATTTGAATCCAGAAACCTATTCTAAAACATTAATGCCTGCATTACAGAGTCCTTGGTTTGTACCACATGTATTGGTTTATTTGTTTTCATATGCTGTTTTGGCCGCCTCAAGTATTGTTGCTGTAAAGGGGTGGGTTGACAATTACAAGGGTGTTTTTAATTTGGAAACATTGAAGTTGGCAGACAACCTTGTATATATTGGTTTTGCTTTTTTAACTTTAGGATTGTTATTTGGTGCTTTATGGGCAAAAGAAGCTTGGGGGCACTATTGGACCTGGGACCCTAAAGAGGTTTGGGCGTTTTTAACTTGGATGGGTTATTTAATTTATATTCATTATAGGTATTTTCATATCCATAAAACAAAACAAGCACTAACTATATTAGCGCTTGCATTTATTGTTTTGTTAGTATGTTGGTTTGGAGTAAATTATTTACCTGTCGCAACTACGAGTGTGCATACTTATACGGAAGCTTAATAGCCTAATTTTTGTCTTGTTCTTTTTAAAACTTCAGCAGCAACTAACCTTGCTTTTTGAGCTCCGACAGCAAGTGCTTTGTCAATTTCTTCAAGGTTTTCCATGTAATAGTTGTACCGTTCTCTTTCAGCAGAAAATTTAGAAATTAAAAGTTCATAATATTCTTGTTTGGCATGACCATAACCATAATTTCCACCTTCATATTTTGTTCGCAATTCAGCGATTTGAGTATCAGAAGCGATTAATTTGTATAAGGCAAATAAGTTACAAGTATCAGGGTTTTTAGGTTCCTCCATAGGAGTACTATCCGTTTGGATTTTCATTACCTGTTTTCTTAATTTTTTATCAGCTAGAAAAATATCAATAATATTTCCTTGGGATTTACTCATTTTTCCACCGTTTGTTCCAGGAACATACATAGTGCCTTCTTGAATTTTTGCATCTGGTAATACAAAGGTTTCTCCCATTTGATGGTTGAATCTACTTGCTACATCACGTGTCATTTCCAAATGTTGCAATTGATCTTTTCCAACGGGGATAATTTCAGCATCATACAATAAAATATCTGCTGCCATTAGCATTGGGTAAGAAAATAATCCAGAGTTTACATCTTCTAAACGATCTGCTTTGTCCTTAAAAGAATGTGCCAATGTCAATCGTTGGTATGGGTAATAACAACTCAAATACCAAGAAAGTTCTGTAACTTCAGGTATGTCGCTTTGTCTATAAAAAACAGTCTTGTTGATGTCTATTCCAAAAGCAAGCCAAGCTGCGGCGGTACTGTAAGTGTTTGCTTTTAAGGTTTTTCCGTCTTTTATTTGTGTAAGCGAATGCATATCAGCAATAAAAAGGAATGATTCGTTTTCGGGGTTGTTGGCCATTTCAATCGCTGGAATGATGGCTCCTAATAAGTTTCCTAAGTGGGGTGTTCCTGTACTTTGAACACCAGTTAATATTCTAGACATTTTATTTGTGTTGAATGGCAAAAGTAAGGAAAGTATCTATATATATTTAGGAGCGAGTCTTCTTTTTATTGAAGAACTTGGAATGAAGTCGGTTGCTTTGAGTTGAGTTCGAGTTATGAAAAAAGGAAGCATATAGAAGTTAGGCGTGAGAATTTTACATATTGAAAGAGGTATTAAATTATTGACTAAGAGAAATTGAAACTATTGTTAGAAATACAGTATTTTTGGTGGGATGAAAAAACTAGTAATTAATTTTTTGCGACTTCTTTGGAGGGTTTGGTTTTATATTCTTTTTACAGGAGCTATATTTTTGGTAACACCTATTTTTCTTGTTGTAACAATAAAAGAAGAATGGTATGCTAGTTTTTTTAAGGTAGCAAGAATTTGGGCTAAAATAATTCTTATAGGGATGGGGCTTAAAGTTAAAAAAGTAACATTGCAACATACCTCAAAAAAAGGGAGTTATATGTTCGTTGCAAACCATACTTCAATAATTGATATTATGTTGATGTTGGTCGTTGTAAAAAATCCGTTTGTGTTTGTGGGGAAAGCTGAGTTGGCAAAAATTCCTGTTTTTGGTTTTTTTTACAAACGCACCTGTATTTTAGTTGATAGGGGAAACATGGAAAGTCGAAAGAATGTGTTTAAAGAAGCACAAAGAAGAATAGATAGTGGCTTGAGTATCTGTATTTTCCCAGAAGGTTTGGTTCCTGAAGATGAATCGATAGTTTTGGATACGTTTAAAGGAGGTGCTTTTAAGTTGGCAATTGAGCATAAAATACCGATAGTTCCGATGAGTTTTTATGATTGTAAAAAACGTTTTTCATATACTTTTTTTAGCGGGAGTCCTGGTTTTCTTAGAGTTAAGACTCATGATTTTATTGAGACGAAAGAGTTGGAATCCAGTGCTATATCTACTTTAAAAAATCAAACTTATAGTTTGATTTATAATGATTTAATTTCTTACCAAAGACAGGTGTAATTCATCGAAAATTTCGTATCTTTTATAACAGACATAAAGAAAGAGATATATGAAATTTGAAGTTACATATTATCAGAAAAAAGAAGAAAAGTTAAATATTCTATCCCATGCTTTGGGAGTGGTGTTTAGTGTTGTGGCTTTTCCTTTTTTACTTTATAAAGTAAGTAAAACAAATGAACCTTTGGTTGTTTTAAGTTTTATTATTTATGGACTGAGTATGATAATTTTATATACGGCTTCTACTTTATATCATAGTGCAGAGAATCAAAAAATCCGTTATTATTTGAATATTTTTGATCATGCCTCTATATACATACTAATTGCAGGAACCTATGCTCCAGTTGCCTTAGTAGTGCTTCAAGGGACAGTGGGATGGATCGTTTTCGGTTTGTCTTGGTTGTTTGCTATTTTAGGTGTGTTTTTTAAAATTTATTTTATAGGAAAGTATAGGGTGATTTCAATTTTTACATATATTGGAATGGGGTGGATGGTTATTTTTGCAATCAAACCTTTGTTACAGAATTTTGCTTCTCAAGGATTGCGGTTGTTATTGGCTGGTGGGATTTTTTATTCTTTGGGAGCTGTTTTTTTTGGGTTGCGTAAAATCCCCTATAATCATGCTATTTTTCATGTGTTGGTATTGCTTGGAAGTTTGAGTCACTTTATAGCAATTTATAAGTATGCTTTAGTATGATTTTCTAATAAATAAAATGATTAAGGAAAGATCTTTTATTTTCTCAAAATATTAATGTACATTAGAATGTTAAAAATTGAATTGGAATGCTTAAAATATTATTAGTAGATGATGAAGTCGATGCTTTAGAGGTATTGGAGTGGAAGTTGAATAGATATGTGCCAGATATTGAGGTGACTTCTTGTTCTAGCCCTAAAAAGGCTTTGGAGGTTTTAAAAATTATCCGACCAGATATCGTTTTTTTGGATGTTCAAATGCCTGAAATGGATGGTTTTACTTTTCTTGAAAAAGTAGGAACTCAAGATTTTAAATTGATCTTTACAACTGCTTTTGATGAGTTTGCATTGAAAGCAATTAAGGCAAATGCAATTGACTATTTACTAAAACCTATCGATAAAATTGAATTAATTGACGCTGTAGAGAAGGCAAAAGGAAATATTGAAAAGGATAATTTGGGAGAGAAGATTGAGTTAATGATGAATTCTTTGACTAGTGCTACTTCAAAAGTTAACGTTTCAGCAGATGGAAAAATATATTTGTTAGATACAAAAGATGTGGTTATGCTTCAATCGGATAAAAGCTATACAACAATTTATCTTGCTTGTGAAAAGAAAATTTTAGTCTCTAAAACATTGAAAGAAGTTGAAAAAAAATTTGAATCAAATTCATTTTATAGAGTTCATAATTCTTATTTGATAAACTTGGATCATGTGAAAGAATACTTGAAAAGACTGGGAGGAGAACTCATTATGACAAATGGTTTAACAGCAAGTGTAAGTAGGAATAAGAAAGCGGAGTTGTTAGAAAAATTACAATTAAATAGATAGATGTTTGATGATTTTCATTCTGAAGTGTTTTCATGGATTCGTGGAGGGTTATTAGTGCTTTTTATTATTAATATTACGGTTTACTTACAAAATAGAAAAACGCTATTTCTTTATTATAGTTTGTATCTTTTTTTTGTTTTTTTGTATTTTTTAAAACCGATTGTTCCTCAGTTTTTAGAATTTTTTTATCAGTATTTTAATTATTCTTTACTTTATCTTTCTTTTGTTTTTTATGTCGATTTTGCAAGGGTTCTTATTTCAACTAAAAAGAAAATTCCGAAGTGGGATCGTTTTTTTGTTCTAGAAAAAAGAGGTTTACTACTGTTCGTAATTTTGGCACCAATGATTCAGTACTATTTGGGGCATAAAATTTATATGTTTACTGTTTTTGCTTTTTCAAGTGTTTTAAATGTATTTTCAGTGGTGGCTTATTTTGCGATATCAAGAGTAAAAGGAAGAAATGTTGAGTACTTTATTATTGGGTCATTGTCATTTTTGATATTAGGAAATGTTAGTACTTACTCTAAAATCTTATATGGACATGATGAAATGTTGGCTATTGGTGTTGAACCGATGCTTTTTACTTATTTAGGAGTATTGTTTGAGGCTTTGGTATTTACCTATATTATGGGTAGGATTTTCAAACAGATTGAAGAAAAGAAAACAGAATTTAAAATACAATATGTATTAAAGCAGAAAGAGGCAGCCGAATTAAAAATGACGGCTCTTAGAAGTCAAATGAACCCGCATTTTTTGTTTAATTCCCTGAATTCAATAAATAATTTTGTTTTGAAAAACAAACCAGAAGAAGCTTCTGATTATATAACTTCTTTTTCCAAACTGATTCGAAAGATTTTAAATAATTCTGAACGTATGTATATTACTTTGGCTGAAGAATTGGAGGTGTTAGAGGTGTATGTAGATTTGGAAAGAACAAGAGTCTATGGCGGGTTCGAATTTGTTAAAAAAATTGATGAGAGATTGGTGCTTGAAGATATAAAAGTTCCTCCTTTGTTTTTACAGCCATATATAGAAAATTCAATTTGGCATGGTTTAGTTGATAAGGTTGGAAACAAAAAAATTGAATTGGAATTGATAAAGAATGATGCCTTTTTAACTATTAGTATTAGAGACAATGGTATTGGGTTGAGCAACTCTTTAAAACAAAAAAAACAAGTACTTCCAAAAAGAAAGTTTTTTGGAGCATCGGCAACAGAAAAGAGAATTAAGTTGTTGCATAATGACAATGGAGTTGATATTGGCATTAATGATGTGTCAAAGGAAATAGGTACGGGTACAGTTGTAAGTATGAAATTCCCACTTAAAATGCTGTATTAAGGTATTTGTTCAAGGGTATTTACCATTTGTTAGTTTTTGTTCCAAAAAAAATATCAAAAAAAAAGAAACAGTACCTTTGCATAAAATTAATCTTAGGACATAAACATATGTTTATATTTGGACTGAAGTGCTTGGAAATTAAAAATTTAAAAAGTAACTTGTAGGGAATTAAAAGAAGAAAACATAAATCTTAGGGGTAGGATTTATATTATGCCTCGGGCTTTCATTTATTTGAGAGCCTAGGTTTTTTAGAGCCATTTGTTATAAGGAATTTTGCTCAAGGAAGAATTGTAATACGAAATTTGACCGGTTACTTCCTTTCCAATCCAATCTGGTTTTTCAAAAAAATCTTTTTCAGAATTCAATTCAATTTCGGCTACAATAAGTCCTTTGTTTTCGCCTAAGAATTGATCAACTTCATAGGTGTGGTTCTTTGTTTTTACAAGATATCTATATTTTTCAATTATTGTTTCTTCACATAATAAAAATAATTGCTGACCTTCTTCTAGTGAAATTTCTTTTTCCCATTCAAAACGAGTGGTTCCAGAAGAGTTTGAGCGGCCTTTTATAGTTAAAAAACTTTTATTGTCTTGTATTCGAATTCGAACAGTTCGGTTTTTGTTGGAATTTAAATATCCTTGTTTTATATAGTGTTTTTGATAGCTTTCTTGCATAAAAGAGTTGTTTTTTACAAGAAATTTTCTTTCTATTTCTATATTCATTCGAGTGTTTTAGGAGCAGCTAAAATAATAATTTTTAACTATCCACGTTTATTAAATATCTTTGTACTCAAAAAAATAAAAAAAATGAAGAGAGTTTTTTTACTGGTGTTTTTGTTTTTATATAATAACGCACAATCTCAAACTAATTATAGTGATAAATGGGAGGATCTTTATTCTTACTCTGGGGTAAAAGATTTTGTAAAAAGTGGAAATACTTTTTATGCTATTGTTGATAATGCTGCATTTAGTTATAATGTTAATTCAGAAGAAATAACAAAATTTTCTTCTGTGAATGGTCTTTCAGGTGAAACAACATCTGCAGTACACTATAGTAGCTCAAATGGTAAGTTAATTATTGGCTATGAGAACGGGTTGTTAGAAATTATTGATGAAAATGGAAAAGTTAAAAGAATTGTAGATATTTCGTTATCTGACATTTCTTCTCAAAAGCGAATCAATGCTATTGACGAGTATGATAATAAGATCTATTTATCAATGTCATTTGGAATGGTGGTATACGATTTGGTGAATTTGGAATTTTTGGATACTTATTTTATTGGATTAAATTCTTCAAATGTTGTTGTAAATGATGTGCTAATATTTGGCAATAAGGTGCTTGCTGCATCGGAAGATGGGGTTTATTTTGCGAATTTGGATACAAATTTAAATGATAGTAATAATTGGGTAAAGAAATTTTCAGGAGGTTTTACTATTTTGGAGGTTTTTAATAGTGAGGTTTTAGCTGTTAAAGGAAAAGATATTTATAGTATAAAATTGTTTTCGAGTTTGGAATTAAAAAAGACACAAAGTTCGAATATTATTGATATTTCCCCTTCAGAGAGTGGTTTGATTGTAGGAACTTCGAGTCAGAGTTTTATTTATGATATTAATTATCAGCTTCAAGGTTTTACTGATTCAGGCTTGGATAGAATTTCATCTGTTTTTTACGAGAACAATACTTTTTTTTTAGGAACAGATACACGAGGGGTATTGAAAAGCTCATTTAGTTCACCTAATGTCTTCGATGAAATTCATCCTAGTGGTCCTAGTTTGAACGATGTTTTTTCTATCACAGTTAAAAACAATCATTTATGGTGTGTTTATGGAGGGTATAATGCATCTTATGGGCCAAGTGGACGTAGATTGGGTTTTAGTCATTTTAATGGTGTTAATTGGTTGAATACCCCGTATGATTCTTTTAAAGCTCGCGATTTGACAAATGTGACGATAGATCCAAACAATATAGAGAAGGTTTATATTAGTTCTTGGAGTCAAACAAATGGAACACCTTCTAACTTGACAGGGGGAATACTGGTTGTAGAAAATGACGAAATAAATGATTTTTGGAATCAGACGAATAGTGGTTTGGGTGAAGTTTTTCCAGATAATTCAGGGTATGTTTCTATTAGGATTGACGGTACGGCATTTGATAGTCAAGGGAATTTTTGGATAACAAATTCCTTGGCAAGTGATAATTTATTAAAGAGGTATTCTAGTGCAGGAGAATGGACAGGTCATGATTTATCGATTTCTGGTTTGTCAGGTGATTTGAATCAGTTGGTTGTTGACAAAAATGATAATATTTGGATAGGGTCTAGAGGAAGAGGTCTTTTAGGGTACAGTGACAAGTTAAATAAAAATGTTCTATTAAAGTCTAATGTTTCCATAGGGAATTTACCAGATAATAGCGTAACAGCTATAGCCATTGATAAGAATAATAGTATATGGATAGGAACATCTAAAGGTTTAGTGAAATTTGATGATGTAGCCAATGTTTTCGGAGATTCATTTAGAGATGCTGAGCCAATTATAGTTCTAGACGATGGGACACCAAAAAAATTGCTCGGTGCTTCGACAATTAATGATATTTATATTGATGGTGCAGGGAATAAATGGTTTGCAACTCAAAATGGAGGTGTAATCCAGACAAATTCTACTGGACAAAAAACAATCTCAAGCTTTAATAAAGAAAACTCACCTTTGCCATCAAATACAGTTCTTAAAATTCAGATGGACGAATCTACAGGGAAAGTCTTTTTTGCAACGCCAAAAGGAATTGTAGCTTATAAGAGTAATGTTACCCCATATGGAGAAAAATTAGTCGATGTTTACAGTTATCCCAATCCAGCTTTAAAGCAGCATAATGAAATAACAATTGTGGGTAAGGATGGTAATAATTTGCCATTAGGAACCAATATTAAAATATTGGATGTTTCAGGAAATTTGGTATTTGAATCAAATGCTGTAGAAGGTCAGTCGAGCGATGGTGGGAAGATAGTTTGGAATAAAACGAATTTGTTAGGAATCAAAGTGGCATCTGGAGTATACATTGTTTTAATGTACAGTAAAGAAGGAAAGCAAACTTCATCAACTAAAATTGCAATAATAAATTAATGCAAGTCAATACGAAGGCAATAGTTTTAAGTGCGATTAAGTATGGAGACACGAGTCTTATTGTTCGTTGTTATACAGAAAAGGCAGGGGTAAGAAGTTACATGCTTAGAGGGGTTTTGAAAAGCCGAAAAGGGAAAATTAAATCTGCCTATTTTCAGCCGCTGAGTCAATTAGAACTGACAGCTTCACATAATAATAAAGGAACTTTAAATTCAATTAAAGAAGCAAGAGTTGTATATCCTTATGAGTCGCTTTATATAGACATGATAAAACAATCCATTGCTTTTTTTTTATCAGAAATGCTGTCTAATTCTGTTCAAGAAGAGGAAGGGAATACAGATCTTTATTCTTACATAGAAACTTCCCTGAAATGGTTAGATATACACAATAGTGTTTCTAATTTTCATTTGGTTTTTTTAATCAATTTGACAAAGTATTTAGGGTTTTATCCTGATGAAGCTAATAGTGATAGTTCTTCGTTTAATCTTGTTGAAGGGAAATTTACGAATGAAGTATTGTTTGGGAAATATATTTTTGGGCGGGATTTGGAGTTGTTTAAAATGTTATTGGGCATAACTTTTGATGTAGTAGATAAGTTGTCTTTTGATGTGAATTCTAGACAGCGGTTGTTAGAGATAATTGTTGTATATTTTGAGTTGCATTTGACAGGTTTTAAAAAACCAAAGTCAATACAAATATTAAAAGAGTTATTTAGTTGATGTATAGGTTTTTATTA
>Ga0105356_10003419_pt1 | contig 15622 bp, 11 predicted proteins | sample GOMGulsemesocosm_3_FD_83502 | JGI IMG/M metagenome (GOLD analysis project Ga0105356, IMG submission 83502) | Methane-oxidizing microbial communities from mesocosms in the Gulf of Mexico - GOM9D Gulf of Mexico | ecosystem: Environmental > Aquatic > Marine > Cold seeps | place: Gulf of Mexico...
CGTTCCCACACCTTTGCCCGAACGAGGGGGCGCTACTAACAGAGTATGCTCTGGGCCATCGTGGCGGAGGTAATGTCCTTTTTTTGTTTTACCCAGAATTATACCCACACCGCCTAACAGTCCCATACCCATGAGATCTTTCTGAGTCGCCCACTGAGCACTGCCATAAGTAGCACGGTCTTGTGGCTCTCGGTTCCTATAGAGCGAACCCACGATGGCGGCGATAAACGATACGCCAACAGAGGCATAAATTATTCGATCTGAGGCGTCAAACAAGTCTGGGTAATACGCACGGTAATAGTACATCCAGGTAAAATAATCCAAAGCCCCAAATACTGGGTAGCCTGCAACGTCCATTACCCCCTCCCCCAGCTGCGCATCATAGTTTAAAAGAAACGCACAATAGTTGGCGGCAACGACGCATCCGAGATAGATGATGACCGTGCAAATAAGGAATTGGACGATGAGAATTTTGTTGCCGTGCATATTCGACGCCTTGGACGAGACGCTGATTTTGCATGCCCAGGCGTTAACCAGTCCAATAGACCAGCTATCCCCTCAGCCCAACTTCAGCCTCTCAGTGTGCCCATCAGTATTAGCCGATTGAGCCCACAAGATAACTGGGCAGAACCCCAGTTTTTGCCTAACGTCCCCGCCCCAAACTTTGATCGAGTTCTGGGCTCAACACGGGCGTTATTGATAGAGACGGTGCCAATCCATCTCCACGCCACTGCATTAGCAGCCGTATGTTCTTGTTGAGCTGCGTCCGGTAAGTATTGCGCCATGGGATAACGGCAACTTTACCTTTGCTTGACGTTACGGTTGCGTAGCGGTTTCCCGCTCGGGTTGTTTGGGCGCCCAACTCTCCCATAAACACATCCCCTGGATTGGCGAGTTCAACGACCTCCTGACCCCGTTTTACAAAAGCGGCCTTCACCGTTTCTATCTCTTGGTTCCGAAGTGACTTCAAGAGCTGTGGTCTGGGCGTAAAGAGACCTTTGTCGGTGTCGGCTAAGCCTTGGGCGATAAGGAACTGCCGACGATTCGCCAATGAAGTTTGATACTGATTGGCGAAAGTAGACGTCTCATCGCGCGCACTTGAATCAGAGCCCACAGGCTGAGATACGGCTACCTTGTTTACCAGCTGCTTATCCAGCCAGGTCACGGCCAGTACCTGAGTCTGCCGTTTAAGACCTACAGAGGATTCCAATCGAACATTGACCTTACCGTCTTGATAAGTGTTTTTTGAACGTTGATCCGTTGCGTGAATCTGCTCCATAAAGTCCGGCGGTAGCTGATAGCGATCTGACGTCAAAGGGGTTACGAGATCTTTACGCTCCAGCGTATGCAGTCTTCGCTCAAAGGATTTCAAATAGCCTGCCATAGCGCTTGGAGACACAATGTCATTGGCTTGTGCCCATTGCTCATGTCGAACCGGGTCGTAAACGCCCTTCTGCTTCGCGGCCAAATCAGCAATCGTCTTATCGGCGGGTTTTTCAAATATCGGTGCCTGGGTGTCAATGGTGGCAATTTGGCCTTTGGTAACGCGTTCATACTCACGTGCCTTAGAGAGGTCCACGTAATGCAGCCCCCCGTCGATGGCATCAATGATCATGTATTCCTTATCGTACAGTTCATCCGATAATCCACGGGAGACCACCTGTCCTGTGATCTGTGCGCTCGAATGACCACCATGAATAACGTGTTGCTGAAGAGCGTTTGGATCCAATTTATTGAGCGCGTCCAATCTGAGTTGACGTTTATGCCTATCAGATAACTGAGCTTTCATACTCTCATCCAAACGCCAGGATCCAGCAACCGTCTTATGAGCGAAGCCCTGTTTTTCTAGCCAACCAACACGTTTGAGTAATGCGCCATAACGGTCTCGGGCTTTTGTAAGAGCAGCCCCCTGAGACAAATTGATTTCGCGATTACTATCAGCATGCGATTCGAGTGTACGATCTAAGGTCGTATAGCGCTCAGCGTGGATATCTTTATTCAGTTGTTGAAGGCGCTCATAGGGCGTGACTGGGCCGAGTTCGCGATTCAGCCAATCACCGGCCCGGTAGCGAATACCCTGCTGAATGTATTCCGGATGAATGAACAGTGCGCGTCCGTTTTCATCGACACCGCGCACGGTCAGATGAGTATGGGGGTTGTCCGTGTTGTAGTGATTAACCGCCACCCATTCTAGCTGGGTGTTCAAATCGGTTTGTATCTGCTGCATTAAGTCTCGAGTGAACTGAGTGAGGTCAACGGCGGTCGCATCCTCGGGACTTAGGATAAACCGAAACTGTCGATCATCATTTTCAGTGGAATGAATGAATTCTTTGGGCGATAGATCCTTTTCCTGACCATCATAGAAGACCCCTTTTTCTCCGGTTTTGGACACCCCTTCGCGCGACAAGTACGTCATGTGCGCAACAATCTTCGCTTTACCACTCGAGTATCGTTGGGTAGGCCCAATGCCATTACGTCGCCCGTTAAGTTTAACTAAGCGTGCTTTGACGATGACCCGACGACCGCCAAATCCAGGCGGTTTCACATACGCTCGACGGGCCTGGCTCCAAACACCAGCTCGGGTTACAGAGAAATTTCTAGCTGATTTTTGACCTGAAGCACGAGCCCCTATCGATGCAGTCGATCTACCGAATTGGTGAGAAAGCCGATTCAGCCTAACCAGAACCGAGGAACTATTTTGTGTCCCAGGACGCCCCCAACTTGGTTTTAGATCAACGCCGTCGGAATCGCCGTTGACCGTAGCCGAGAGTTTTTGATGTAGAGAAGTAATCTTCGTCATCGAACGGATTCACTCAGGTAGTAGGCGTGATCTGTCGAACAATTATCTGTTTAATCTTGCTGGTTTATGAGTTGAACGTTAACTAGGTGGAATACTAGACCTGACTACATTTTGTGGGGATTGATGTGCGTCGCACTTGCGGACGAGCTAGACTCTTTGAACTCTCGGTTCATAAACGCCTCCAATATAACTAGATATTAGCGCTATTTGGCGTCTAATAAATCCTAGGAAGTCCACTTTCTTATCCTGCCGTATTTTCACCACAATACAGTCCAGATAAACAATGGGATAAACTTCATCCAACGGTCGAGATTGCCATTCAACCACTTCGCTAATAACCGCATCAGTCACTTTGGAAATCAGGGTTGCGGAGATGTCAGCGCCATACATTTCTTTGAAGGTGGTAACGATCTCACGGGTTGTCATTCCCTGCGCATACAAAAAAAGGATTTTGTCATCCATTGAGGTGAACCGGCGCTGGTGTTCTTTACGAGTTTCGATTCAAAACTACCGGTTCTATCGCGAGGCGTACCTAAGTCAAACTGGCCACCTTCTGTCTGAAGGACCTTGGTTGAAAAACCATTGCGGCTGTTACTTTCATCGGATTGCTCGTGCCTGTCATAACCTAGGTGGTCATCCAGCTCGGCATTGAGGGCCGTTTCCACTGTGATATTAGTGAGTATCTGGCGGAAATCGTTGAGATCATCCTCCGTCTTGATGTTCTTTGCAGCGGCCTGCGCAATTGCTTAAAGTTCTTTTTTGTTCATAGTCTACCTATCCTTAGCCATCTCTGGCTCTTATGATAAGTAGTTACACTGTTTTAGCTACAGTCTCCGTTGATCCGTATTTCAAAATTGGCTAACGACACAAATTGTGAAAAACCGCAGTAGTTGATTGAAAGGGCACCTCAGGAGCACGTTAAAAATATATTCTGCCGACTGGCTGACCCGACGCAATAAGTATGGCCGAATTATCAGTCCGCATGTACTTGTATTTTTGGCATTTTAATTCCCCATAAATATCGCCCCGACAAATAGAATGTCGACCAGACTTGCCTGCAGACAATTTGTCTAGACGCTGCCACTTCCATATTTGGCTGACATTACTATGGCATTTACAATATCACCAGACCATATTCCCCCAGCCAACCTGCGAAGCAGCTACTCATAATATATACTTTCAAAATCAGCCTATCCACAAAGTAGTCACGCTGCGAAAAACTGCTATTCATTGGCATTGTGCACTTCACCGGAATCGGCACCCACAATAATTTCAATCCGATTACAATCGAAATAAATTATTCAGTTATAAGCGCAAAATAGTCCACCTCGGCTCTCCATCCATCACCATCCTGCCATTTCCAAACAACGGAATACCTTAGTGTTGTATCTCTTTCCTCTGTATTTTTAGATAGCAACGTCACATTCCCTAACTCGTAGGCCATATTCCCTTCTCGACTCACAACTTTTCTTTCAAATTTACATTGTTTGAATACCCGGAAAATTTGCTCGAAATATTGCAGAACGCCCTGCCGACCAACCACAATTCCGACACCATCACCAGAAACAATAGGGTCATCAGTATAATAATTCTCGACAAGCGAGTATGCGTCTTGCGAGCTAAAGTTTTCTTCAAACTGTCGGCTTCTAATATCAACAGCTTCTACGATATCTTTTACAGGTCTATTCGTCATAGTTTCTCCAAATTTATTACGGCTAATCGCGGTATAGAGAGTCTAAGTAAATCTCTACGTTATTTATTAAACACCATCTGCACAAACCAGCACTATCCGAATTGTGTTGATCTAAGCTAGTTTCCTACCAAAACAGACAAAAATTAATACTTCATTTATCAACCCGAAACTATATACGCCTTCCACTACAAGAATTAAATTTTGATTAGAGCACTATTCTCTTGCCACATTATTATTCAGTACTTTTAATTAACAGGAGATATTTAATAGTCGGCTACTCAATCCTCTTTTTTTCAACAAATTCTATTAGCTCGCTCGCAATAGTATTAATTCTTTCCTGAACTAATGCCACAATCGGTGCCGGCGCCACCTTTGGAGAACCCGTTGAAAATGGCGGTTCAGGTCGGTATTCAAAGAGCAATTCTAGAGCTTGCCCTTGTTCTTCTCCCACAACCTCCCCAACTACGCGCAGAGCAAAATCAATACCTGCTGTAATACCGCCACCTGTAATACGATTGCGGTCGATGGACACACGCTTATCTACTTGCGTAACTTTTGGATAAGAGGAGAGAATCTTGGTATAGCCCCAATGAGTCGCAGCTTCATAGCCATCCAGCAATCCTGCTTCCGCCAATATTAGAGATCCAGTACAGACAGAAGTTACATATTTTGCACTCACTCCCTTCTCTCGAATGAAATCAATAACTACTGCATCTTTCATTTGAGAAACGGTCGTCCCTCCCCCGGCTACCACAAGAATATCAATAGGAGGACAGTCACCAAATCCATAGTTTGGCACCAACATAGCGCCACAATCGGAAGGGAACGACTCTCCCGTTTTTGAGAACGTAAACGTATTGAATTCTTCAACAAACGACAAAATTTGTAACGGCCCATAACCATCCATCATTGTCATATGAGGGAAAATATATATTCCAACGTTCAGTTTTTTCATACTACACACCCCAACTACGCATAAAATAAATTGGTAAATATCCAATTTTCTAAAACCAATAATAAAGCGTATTTAATGAATGACACAAGGTCAAAATAGGTGCTTTTCCTGCCAAATAATTCTCCTCCCGCCAAGGAAGCAGGCGGCTTATCGACCAATCATTTCGCCTCCGACGTACTGTTACTGTTGAAATGTTTACCCCGTGACGGCGATGTGTATTTTGTAGCAAACCCAGCACAACTGCTTCGTAGTATCTGGGCACAAACCACCGGGACATAGGTAAGCTCAGGACTGGTTGCAGCACTTGACCAAATACCCTTATGATCATCGAATCTGCAGGATGCTAATTTTTGGAAAGGTCACTCAAGACCAATATTTTGAATGAGATGGCTAAGGCCACAAATAGAAATTGACCACCTCCGTTTGGCTTAATTCAAATTATTCGATATAGTATAGAAATGAATATAAAACGTGGGCGCCCTCGCCAATATAATCCTGACCAGGCTCTCGACCGTGCCATGAGGCTCTTTTGGTCAAAGGGCTATACAGCGACCTCTCTGGATGATCTATCCGCTGCAACTAATATGAATAGGCCTAGCCTGTACAACGCTTTTGGCAATAAGGAACAAATCTACCGGCAAGCATTTGCTCGTTTTATCACATCTATGAGAGATGATGTTGAGACGAATCTGTTCTCTGAGCCGGATCTAAAATTAGCACTCATGGAATTTTATCACCAAGCGCTTAACATCTACTTTGGACGCGATGTGCCCTTGGGTTGCTTTATCACCAGTACTGCACCGGCAGAATCCATCACTCACCCAGATATTCGGAGAGATCTAAATCGGATTATTAGAGAAGTAGACTTGGCCCTTGAAAGACGACTTGAAATTGCACAGGAGTCCGGTCAATGGCCACAAGATAAAAATGCAAAAATGGTAGCGAAACTCTTACACGCAACCTTACAGAGCATTGCGTTGAGAGCTCGCGGCGGTGAATCTAGGCGATCATTGAAAGCAATCTATACCCTTGCGGTTGATACATTTTGTTAACCTTACAACACTAATACCTCTGAAAAGCACTAGGAATCAAATAGTCTTAATCACACGCCCTCTCGCCAAGAGAAACTAATATTCGAAGCTTTGACGTCCATCACAAGGCACTGTTTATTACTTTAATAGAGGTATAAGCTTCTAGTCCTTCCGTCCCAAATTCCACACCCAGCCCTGAAGACTTGATCCCTCCAAAAGGAATATGTGGGGCAACTTGTCCATGCTGGTTAATGTAGACAGTGCCAGCGTTAAGCTTTGAGGCAACTTGCTTTAATTGTAGTTTATTATGCCCCCATACGGATGCCGCCAAACCAAATGACAGATCATTAGCGCGTGCAATTGCATCATCCAGCGTCTTATAGCGGATGATTGGTAATACTGGACCGAATTGCTCTTCATCCACCAGGCGAGTACCGTCCGTGATGTCACCAACAAACGTAATAGGGTAAAAATAGCTATTTTCATTCAAGCATTCACCGCCGCATAAAATACGAGCACCTGCTCGACGAGCATCCTCTACTAACTCTCTCACCTTCTTAAGCTGCATTGAATTTTGCAAAGGACCTAGTATATTGCCAGCATCGGAGCCATCTCCCATAGGGACTTGACGGCTATATTCAATCAGTGTAGAGCAGACCGTTTCATAGTCATCTTCATGAACATAAAGTCTTTTTAGAGCAGCACAAGTTTGTCCTGAGTTGATCATGGCTCCCCAGAAAATACTTTCAGTAAATTGTGAAGGATCCGTACCGGGCAATAGAATTCCAGGATCATTCCCACCCAATTCTAATGTTACGGGTATTACTTTCTGTGCTGCACAAACCGCCACTTTTCTACCCGTCTCTATGGAGCCAGTGAATACAATTTTATCAATGAGCGGATGCTGCGATAGGGCCGCGCCTAACTCGTTACCGCCGGAAATTGCATTGACCAACCCAGGAGGCGTGACTTCACTGATGACCTGAATCATACGTAAAGTACTAAGTGGAGCCAGAGGGGATGGTTTAATCACAACCGAATTTCCCATTCTTATCGCCGGTATAATATGCCAGATAGCGATCATCAGCGGCCAATTCCACGGTGTAATTGAGGCTACCACGCCCAAAGGAATTCGATGTAACTCAACATGATTCTTTTCATTGCTCTCGAGTTCTTTCACGGCTAATGATTGCCCTGCCGTGTATTCGCACCAATCGATACAGGCTTGCAGCTCAAATTGTGAACCATATCCCTCTATCGTTTTTCCTTGCTCCTTTGTTAGCAGAAGTGCAAGTTCATTTTTGTGTTTTTCGAGCGCTCGGGCAATCGCGCTACAAACACCTGAACGCTCTTCGTCGCTTGAATGACGCCAGTGAAGAAAAGCAGATTTAGCACTGTCTACTGAACGATTCAAATCGGAAACTGTCCCTTTTGGCGCCAAACCAACTATCTCTTGTGTATTAGCTGGATTCCGGATGGTTGCAGCTTCATCCGCATAGACAGCTTCGCCTGCGATCGTCATGGAATATGTTTTTGCCGCTGTAGTGTCCATAGTCATTATCCTGTAGGTCGATGTTATTTGTTAGTATCCTAGGTAACTGCCGCCTATTTGTCCGGCGAAATGAGGAATAAACATCGAGCCAAAACCATGCCAACTACCGTATTTTTCTTTCAATACGGGGTAAGCCTCATCTAGTATAGCCCGCGCGTTCTCGCCATTGGCCGCTTCGAAGTTCCTTTTTTTGAGGCCTTTGAACACTTCTTCCCGGAAATCAAACATCATATTGCGATAGTCAATTAAGTCCTGCTTATCTCCAAAATCAAAGTGAGACGGAATATAATGATTTGCGTCGAGGGATATAAGCCTATCTAACGCACGCATATATCCAGGGTAGTACCAATCAGGGAAGCCGAAGGGAGGGAGCGTTTTGACAAACATCATGTCTGGTGCGTAAACCACCCCTTCCGATGGCAAGTAGAAACCGTAGAGTGTTAATGAATGGGATTGCGGCATGTACAATAGCTTCACTTCGACGCCCCCGACATTAAGCGATGTATCGCCGTCAACTACCTGAGTAACCTTAGAAAAACCCTTTACCTGCTCTTTAGGCCAGTCGGACACCAACGCATTAATATCCTTGTGACCGACGACCACCTCCGGTTCTAGGTTTGCTGACCCACGAATATGGTCTAGATGATTATGGGAATAGAAAACCCACTTTATCTTCAAGTTAGGAAACCGCGCCAGCAACATTTCCTTCATTCGAAGAGTGAATTCCTCGGAGAAAGTATCAAAAACAGCCAACCCTTCCTCAGTTTTTAATACAAGACTAATGCTTTCGCCATACGCAAACGCGTAAACGTTTTCCGACACTCTGTTCAGTGAAGCCTTTCGATCTTTGAAAGCTTCGAAATAGTCAGTTGGAAACGCCTGCTTCATAATGAGCCGTTCGATACTTGACTGATCACACCCAATCATCATAAAGATAGTAATCAAAGCAATAAAATATTTTGATGCAGTTTTCATTGTTATCCCAAAAGTCAGTTTTTAAAAAATCGAAATGTCTAATCCAATGACACTTCGATATTATTGCGAAAAGTTTAGACGCTAGAACCGATACTTAACGCTGCCACCCCACTCCCGGCCACGAGCATACGTGCCTGAAATAAACCCAAATGTCGGCAGATCAGAAAATCCACTGCCTAGGTACTCTTCATCAGTTAGGTTGCTACCAAAGAGCGCTAGAGTCCAGTGATCATCGCTACTAGTAAAAGCAATTCGTGCATTGACTAAAGTTACAGGCTCCTGAATAAGCTCCGGTGTATTGATAGCGTCCTTTGCCAGTTCACCCTTGTAACTAATATCAAGCCTAGTCAATAAAACCCCCATATCTAGCACGTTGTACTCGTACTGTGCGGCAAAACTACCGGTCCATTCGGGGCTGTTTACGAAACTCTTATCGATTGTCAAACCGTTTGCTATTGCTTGCAGGCCGACCCCATCGTACTTAGCATCCAGATACCCTAGAGCTGCATCGATGTTCCACCCAGGCGCTGGCAAGTAAGTCAGTTCCACTTCAACCCCTTGAATACTGCCTTCTGCGGCGTTTCGAGTTAAAGGGGTAATACCGTCAAACACCACCACCTGAATATCCTGATACTCTGAGTGGAACAGCGCAGTATTCAACCGCAGTCGACTCTCGAGGAACTCTGCTTTTACGCCTAACTCGTAGGTATTAACCGTCTCAGGAGCAAAGGCCACTAGGTCTGTCGTTGGCCTCGTATAACGGCCGTTGAATCCGCCGCTTTTGAAGCCCTGTGAGTATGAGGCATAGATAAGAGTCAAGTCCTCTGTTACGTATTCGACACCCAGCTTGCCTGTCACCTCTTCAAATGTTTCTTGGCCCCTAGGGTTCGTAACTAGGGGCAAACCCAGATCCGACAATATGAAGCCAGAAACATCCAATTCTTTTTCTTCCTTCGTGTAGCGAATACCAATTGTGACGCTCAATTGATCAGAAATACTGTAGCTTCCTTGAGAGAATGCCCCCAAGTTGGAATTTTGGACGTCTAGGTGCTCCTCAAGACTGGCGGCCGTAGCTGGCACTCCTGGAACAAAAAGATGAGGAATGATAGTTACCGGCCCTGTCTCTAAAGCTTCTTCTTCGAAATAATAAAGCCCAACCAACCAACTATAGTTATCTTCAGCTTTTGATAACTGCAACTCCTGACTCATTTGTTTGTGGTCTAAATCTAGATCTGTGTGCACCAAATCTATCGGCGAGTTGTCTGCATCCATACCAAAGCCAGATTCCAACTCTCGATAAGACGTAATGTATTTGGCAGAATATGAATCCAAATCCCAATCAATGGTTGCTGAAACTCCCCATACGTCCAGATCGGAGTGATTGGGGCCCGTTGCGGTCGTGGTAAATACATCATTTGTTGCTTGTGAGGCGTTATATTGTTGGTTCTGTGAAGAAGGAATCAACCGTGAACAATCTGTGCTCATTACACAACCATTGTGAATTTGCGCGAGGAAGCCTCCTCCAATAGCACCGACATTAGGACCATCCGACAACAAGGTTGACGCAATTGAACTTTCCCTCGCCCGAGTGGCATCAACGCTGAAAGATACGTCTAAATGATCCGTTGCAGCCCAATAGCCTGAGAATCTACCGCTATCTGAGTTTACATCGCCTAATTCCTCTCCGGTCAACACCCGTGTTCCGTAACCATCTCGATTTTTACTTGAACCGGAGAATCTCGCGTAGAAATTATCGCTGACTGGAATGTTGACTGATCCTCTGACGTCTACTCTGCTATCACTACCAACAATCATTTCCACTGCGGCTTCAAAGTCCTCACCGGGTCTCTGAGTGGTAATATTGATGGCTCCCCCAATTGTGTTCTTACCAAAGAGAGTTCCCTGAGGCCCCCTAAGCACTTCAATACGCTCAATATCCAGAAGGTCCAGTACACCGCCAATAGATCGGGAGATATACACCTGGTCGACATAAGTTGCCACGCCAGGGTCGGAGGTGGGAAGAAATTCATTCTGACCAATACCTCTAATAAAAACTACTGCGTTACTGCTGCTGCCGCTAACCGGCCCTGACGAGTCAAACTGTAGATTTGGCGTAGATTGGCCTATCTGACTGACATTACTAAACCCTTTATTTTCGAGACCTTCGCTGGTAAATGCAGTAACTGCTACCGGAGTTTCTTGTAGACTTTCCGATCGCTTTCGAGCGGTAATGATGACCTCTTCAAGCGTGCCCCAGGATTCTTCTCCATATTCAATGGCAAACCCCGACTGAGAAACACACAGTAAATTGGCAAGTACAACACCCGACAATAATGAGTGTCTCTTAAATAACGGCGCTCCTGCAAATTGAGATTTACTTAGGAATTTATTTTTCATTGGACTCTCTCCCATAATTTTCTAATAATGTGTTTTTTACACCAGCTCATTAGGCCTTCAATCCTCTGAAAAAAGAACTACAATTGTTCTGGCGTAATAATCGAACCGCTACTAACAACCACTAAAAATTTACCAGCCACCCGAAATCAAAAATATCTTTTTCGATTACCCTATAAGCTTCATCATAGGAAATACGACATACATTAAAATCCGCATTCCGAGCGATAGCCCACTTAATACCATTCACCCCTAGACTCACTATTTCAATCCCTCGGTCTAGTCGATCGCACTGATGGCCGACTTGACACTATCAGTGTTGCTTTGGCGGTTGACTGACAGCCATGGAAGCGTGTAGTGATATAAATCATCAATCGGGATTGACACCCGATGGGTCCCTACAGTTTTCTCCAGCAGGGTTTATAGTAACGAAAAGCATTTATATTATTTTGACAAAACATACTCACTTTCCGCCATTCCACGAAATCAATTAGTCTGATCTAGACGAAAACCAAAGAAAAGTCGACCTCGCTATGCAAAAGGTATAGCATTTTTGTACGAATCGGTATAAATTAAGCTAAGCTTTCCTAAATTTTTATTTTGGTGATTATTAATTTATTCAATATTGAGTATATACGGGGCAACCTATATTCCAAAAGTGCTATTTCAATGCAATCAAGAAAGGGTCAAATAGGGCGAAAGCTAAACGCTATAAAGATGTTGGCAGAGAATCACCTTTTAGCAAGAGTACGATATCTGACAATAGGGATAGATGCATAAAAGCAGATTGTATGCCATCTGATATACGTAGCTAGGTATGTACCGACCATTGAATCTGGTCATGGCTACCGCCACACCGAAAGTTCCGTCTTTGCAACGCATCATTACTAACACCGGGCAAGTGGAAGGAGATTCATAAGTTCAATTTTGAATATGCACGCACTTCCCCCTTAGACAGTTACCAAAGGATGGCTACACCTTATTGCCGTGGAAAGTCCTATTTACGTAGACCTGCTGAGAAATTATTAATGAGGTATAGCTATGAAAAATGGATCTCAACATTTAGTACTGATTCTTGCCTTCGACGGCGTTACATTAACCGATATCATTAGCTCAGCAGAGGTGTTCAGTGTTTTATCCAATGAAATACTCACCAAAAGCTCAGCAAGGTATCGAGTAGCCGTAGCCTCAATTGATGGAGGAAAAATACATAGTTCAAGTGGGCTTGTTATTGAAAGTGAAAAGCTTATTGACATAGAGTACGCGGATGTAAATACACTGATAGTACCCGGGGGCGGGCCAGCTTCTTGCCCGCCCATCCCGGCCCTAGAAGTTGAATGGATAAAAGAAAATTCACCATTTTTTAGTCGGATATGCTCTGTATGTACTGGTGCCTTTTTATTGGCCGCATCAGGAATATCAGACAACCGAAGGGTCACTACCCATTGGAAATCAGCTCAGCTGCTCAAAAAAAGATTCCCAAAGTCCACCGTTATTGAGGATTCCGTTTTTATCAAAGATCGGAACATCTGGACGTCTGCTGGATTCTCAGCGGGCATTGATATGGCTTTGAGTTTGATTGAGGAAGACCATGGCCACAGTATTGCCATGGAAGTAGCACAAACGCTGGTCGTATTTATGAAACGCCCCGAAGGGCAATCTCAGGTGAGTTCTACATTGAACTCTCAAACTAAATCAAATCAGAAATTTTCAAGACTTCACGCTTGGATAGTGGATCATATTTCCGATAATCTTAACGTTGATATTCTCGCAGATCAAATGGCGATGTCACCCCGAACATTCGCCAGAAAATTTGCAGCTAGCGAGGGGGAAACACCTTCAAGATTCATTGAAAAGCTGAGAGTGAACTTCGCTTCAATAGCTCTGCTAAATACCGACAGTCCCATTAAGAAAATCGCTACAGAAAATGGCTTTAGCTGCGAACAAAATTTACACCGTAGCTTTTTAAAGCTCATCGGCGTTACACCAAAACACTTTCGCACTAACAACGGTCTCGGAGCGTCAGCTAGGGCACCTAATCATTTGAAAGCCATTTTTTGAAGGTCACAAAAATGAAACTTACTTATAATTTGGCACGCCTAATTCCCTTCTAGGAGAGCACCGTAATGTCTGGGGTCCTATATAAAATCAAGCGACCATTTTGACAGGGGTTACGGGTTCTTCATCGTGAGTACCTGTGCTCAATTCCGGATACCATTCCTCAAAGTGATTTCGTAATTCCCCGTTCAGCACGTCGGTCCTTGTCTGTAGCAAGCAGTGAGCCCCTTGACGGGACCATTGCATCTGCGGCTTCTTTACCACGCGTTTCGCAACGACTTCATTCACGATTGATTCCACAAACGCCGTGGTAATTGTTTCCCCGTAACGATACTTCTCACCATAGTTGGGAATCAGGTGTGAGTTGTTGTCGATGTAGGTCATCATTTCACTTAGATGCCGGACTAGTTTGCGGCGTTTTTGGTAGCGCAGCTCCGGGTCTTCGCAGAGGCAGTAACAGTCGTCCAATCGCTCGAGTGTTGATTTGCACCCAAAAGTGACCCAATAACCTCTAATATTTGCATCTAATTTTGACCCACGTGTATATCTATCCTGCGCAATAACCGCAGGAGAACGTGGAGTGATAAATGTGGCATTAGTCAGTGTAATTCGCCGTTGGCATTTCCGAGAAGGAAGGCCTATTCGAGATATAGCCAGAAGGAGGGTCTTTCTCGTAACACCGTACGCAAATACCTCAGCGCAAAGGAACTTGACCCTAAGTATCCGCCGCGCAATTCCCCAGCAAGCTCGATGACTACGCTCAGGCACTCACAAGCTGGTTGCATCGCGAGTCACGGCGTCATCGTAAACAGCGCAAAACCGTAAAGACGCTCTACGCCGACCTACAACTGCTCGGTTATGAAGGCTCATATGACCGGGTTGCCGCATTCTCTCGGCGATGGCGACAAGCGCAGTACATTGCCAAGCAACAAACCGGCAAGCAAGCCTACATCGCCTGCGCTTTGCGCCCGGGGAGGCATTTCAGTTTGATTGGGGCGATGGCTGGGCGGTCATTGCCGGCAATCAACTGAAGCTTCAGGTGGCGCACTTCAAGCTCAGTAGCAGCCGAGCTTTTTTCTTGCGTGCTTATCTAACCCAAACTCACGAGATGTTGTTTGATGCGCACAATCACGCCTTCCGTGTGTTTGGCGGTGTGCCCGAGCGGGGTATCTACGACAATATGAAGACCGCTGTCGATAAAATTGGGCGCGGTAAGCAACGTACCGTCAATCGCCGTTTTCAATCGATGGCAAGCCACTACTTGTTCGAAGCTAACTTTTGTAATGCCGCGTCTGGCTGGGAGAAGGGGCAGGTCGAGAAGGTGGTTCAGGATACGCGTAATGGCCTGTTGCAAAACGCCCCCACCTTTAATACCTTGGTGGAGCTTAACGACTGGCTTGAACAGCAATGTAAAAACCGCTGGCAGCAAACTAAACATCCGGAACAATCGACACGCACGGTGGCTGACGTTTGGCTGGAAGAGCGATTAATGCTAATGCCTAAGCCTGTCGACTTTGATGGCTATGTCGAGACAATGAAGCGGGTGTCATCAACCTGCCTAATTAATTTTGAACGTACCCGTTACAGCGTGCCTGCTAGCTTTGCTAATTGCCCCGCGAGCTTACATAGCTATCCCGACAGGCTCGTAATCATCGCCGAAGGTGGCGTGATTACAGAACACCCGCGTGTTTTTAACCGCGAGCACGGAACCTCCAGTAGAACAATCTATAACTGGCGGCATTACCTTGCGGTTGTGCAGCGCAAGCCTGGAGCACTGCGCAACGGTGCGCCATTCGATGAGCTGCCTGATAACTTCAAGGCGCTGCAAAAAATATTGTTACGCCGATTAGGCGGTGACAGAGAAATGGCTGATGTCTTGGCATTAGTGCTTCAGCACAATGAAGCCGACGTGGCCTTAGCCATTGATGAGGCACTAAAAACGGAGATGCCCTCTAAGCAACATGTCGTCAACTGCTTAAATCGCCAAGCGGCACCCGTGCCAGCAGAGCCATTAATAGCACCGACAACATTAAAACTAAACACTGAACCTGAAGCCAATACTCGCCGCTACGATCAATTACGAGGGCCGCACTATGCGCATTGATGCGATGATTAAAACGTTAAAGTCACTCAAACTTCACGGCATGGCCAGCAGTATTGAGGA
>Ga0105356_10003428_pt1 | contig 15597 bp, 13 predicted proteins | sample GOMGulsemesocosm_3_FD_83502 | JGI IMG/M metagenome (GOLD analysis project Ga0105356, IMG submission 83502) | Methane-oxidizing microbial communities from mesocosms in the Gulf of Mexico - GOM9D Gulf of Mexico | ecosystem: Environmental > Aquatic > Marine > Cold seeps | place: Gulf of Mexico...
AAGCGTTTGGCAAATTCCACCATGTCAGAACCGTCTTCCATGGCGGGTGTGATGCCCACCAGTTTCTCATCCTGTTCGGCCATGTCGCACAGCCACTGTCCGAAAATATTGGAATAACTGGGTTGCTTGGTTTTTGGCTTGGTGGATTCGACCGTAGGCACTGGGGAAATTTTATTAATGGCGTGATAGCCCACAGGGTCCGCTTCGGCAGGGCTGAAGCCTTTGCCTTTTTTGGTGATGACGTGCAGAAACTGCGGGCCAGGCAATGCCATGACGTTGCGAATCGTAGGCACCAGCGTGGAAAGGTTGTGGCCATCGATGGGGCCGATATAGTGAAAGCCCAGTTCTTCGAACAGCGTGCCGGGCGCGACCATGCCTTTCATGTGTTCTTCGGTGCGGCGCATAATTTCCAGTGCGCCAGGTAAACCGCCAAGTATTTTTTTACTGCGTTCACGCACGCCCTGGTAGGTTTTGCCAGATAGAATCTTGGCTAGATAATTTGACAGACCACCGACATTACGAGAAATAGCCATGTCGTTGTCGTTCAAAATAACCAGCATGTTGGCCTTGGTGTGAGCGGCATGTGACAGAGCCTCGAAGGCCATGCCTGCAGTCATCGCGCCATCTCCAATCACTGCGACAGCCTTGCGATTAACGCCCTGTTGGCGAGCAGCCAATGCCATGCCGAGTGCGGCGCTGATTGAGGTGCTGGAGTGACCGACACCAAAGGCATCGTAGGGACTTTCGGCGCGCTTCGGGAAGGCCGACAAACCGTCCTTCTGGCGAATAGTCGGCATTTGTTCGCGGCGGCCAGTCAGAATTTTATGCGGATAAGCCTGGTGGCCTACATCCCAAATCAAGTGGTCATCGGGGGTGTTGAGCAGGTAATGCAGCGCTACCGATAGCTCCACCACACCCAGGCCAGCCCCAAAGTGGCCGCCCGATTGGCCGACACTGTAGAGCAGGTATTCACGTAGCTCATTAGCCAGCTCAGGCAACTGTTTTTCGTCGAGCTGTTTCAGCTCGGCCGGCGTGCAGGCTGCGTCAAGTAGGGGCGTCGAAGGCCTTGTTCTGGGGATTTCGTGAAACATTAGCAAGTACTGGTTATGGTGTAGATTGGCAAACGCCAAATTTTACACCAACTGTTGGCGTGATGCTTGTTTTTGAGGCCTATTTGTTGCGCTCAATAATATAGGCGGACAGTTGCCGTAGATTATCCGCTTCGGGGCCAAAGATGTCTAATGCCGCCAGCGCCTGCTGGTGCTGCGTTTGGGCTTCATGTTTGGCTTTTTCCAAACCAAGAATTGATGTGTAGGTCGCTTTATTGAGGCTTTGGTCCGCCCCCTGTTGTTTGCCCAGTGTTGCGGTATCTGATTCGACATCGAGGATGTCATCCTTGATTTGAAAGGCCAGCCCAATGCAGCTGGCATAATGCTCCAATGCGGTTAGCTGGACGGCCGAGGCGTTGCCGCTGGCTAGTGCACCGAGAATGACACTGGCAGAAATCAGCGCGCCTGTTTTATGGCGGTGCATTTGCATTAGTGCATCCAGGCTGAGTTGTTTACCTGTGCTGTCAAGATCAAAGGCCTGTCCACCGACCATACCGGCGGCACCGCTGGCTTTTGCCAGCCGCGAGGTCATTTGCAGAACTTGAGCTGGATGATTTTGGCCTGCTGGGTCGTTGGTCAATAACTCAAAAGCCAGCGTTTGTAATGCGTCACCGGCCAAGATGGCAGTGGCTTCGTCAAAAGCAATGTGACAGGTGGGTTTGCCACGACGTAAATCGTCATCATCCATAGCGGGCAGATCGTCGTGAATCAGGGAATAGGCGTGAATTAGCTCTACTGAGCAGGCGGCTGTATCTACGAGAGGATTGTCCGAATTCAGTGCGCACGCAGTGGCATAGAGTAATACCGGGCGAATGCGTTTACCGCCGTTGAAAACGCTATATTGCATGGCTTCATAAAGGCGTGGTGCAATGCTGTCGTGTGCATTGAGGTGCTGCGTTAGTGTGTTGTCGACGCGGCTTTGGCTGACGTGTATGAATTGTTGTAACGACACTTACTCCGAAGCCTCTTGTGGAGAAGAATCGAACGGCAGGCTTTCAATCTGACCGTTATTTTCAACTAGAAGCTGCACTTTTTGCTCAGCTTCATTTAGCATGGTTTGGCAGTGACGGGTTAGTAGAATGCCCTGTTCGAAGGTTTCCAGCGCTTTTTCAAGAGAAAGCTCGCCGCTTTCCATTTGGTCAACGAGTTGTTCCAAATCGGTCAAGGATTGTTCAAAATCGTGGCTTTGTTTCTTTTTTGCCATGAGGATTTCCGGTGTTGAATTAACGAGCCCCACGTTAACTAACGGGGTTGTTTTGGTCAATGCTGAGAAAAGGTAATTTGTATTGACGGCATGGCGTTTGACAGTAATTATTGCGGAGTTTTCTGTTGGGCGGGCAACATAAATTTAATTTTATGGCTAAGCTTACAGTGTTTGATTTACCCCTGATGGGGCGGCAGTACTTTAGCTTGGCAAGTGTTGGCCGATAGAATATAAGGGCTGCTTGAAAGGCTTCTTAAGCAGCGATTAATTTTTGGAGTAGAGAGTGGATTTAGCAACCTTAATAGGCATTATCGGTGCTTTTGGTATTGTTGTAGCAGCCATGGTTTTAGGTGGCTCGGTATTGGTATTTGTTAACGTACCGTCACTGCTTATTGTAATTGTTGGCACCTTAATGGTGGTGCTGATGAAGTTTAATTTAGGTCAATGCCTGGGGGCCTTCAAGGTGGCGTTAAAGGCCTTTATTTTTAAGCTCGATAAAATGGAAGACTTGATTCCTTCTGTCGTTGAAATGGCTGATGTGGCACGTAAAGGTGGTTTGCTGGCGCTGGAAGGACAGCAGGTGGATAACGAATTTCTGAAGGAAGGTATAAAGATGTTGGTCGATGGCCATGATGGTGAAGTGGTCAAAGATGTGCTTCTTAAGGATATGCGCCAGGCAACGGAGCGCCATGCCTGGGGGGCAAAAGTGTTTACCGCCATGGGGGATGTGGCGCCAGCGATGGGCATGATTGGTACGCTGGTCGGTCTGGTACAAATGCTGTCAGCCATGGATGATCCTAAATCGATTGGCCCTGCGATGGCGGTAGCGCTATTGACGACGTTATATGGCGCCATCATGGCCAATATGTTTGCCATCCCTATCGCCGACAAACTGGATTTACGCAAGGCTGAAGAAGGTAACCTTAAGTCGATGATCATTGATGCGTTGATGGCGATCCAGGCGGGGCAGAACCCTCGGGTTGTTGAGTCGATGTTGAAAACGTACTTGGCGCCAGCCAAGCGCGAAGTAAAAGAAGGCTGACGATGTCCGTGGTGTTGGTTACGTGTAAGAGTGTGGGGTAACTATGTCTAATGATGTAGAAGATTGCCCTGAATGTCCCGCCGGGATACCAGCATGGATGGCAACATTTGCCGATTTGATGTCGTTGTTGATGTGCTTCTTTGTACTTTTGTTGTCCTTCTCGGAAATGGATCTGCTGAAGTTCAAACAGTTGGCAGGCTCCATGCGGAATGCCTTTGGTGTTCAGAATCAGATTAATGTGAAGGATATCCCCAAAGGTACCAGTATCATTGCCCAGGAATTTAGCCCTGGTAAGCCTGAGCCGACACCTATTAATGAAATACGGCAGTCCACTACGGATGTGACTCAAAATACGCTGGACATTAAAATTGATGACACTGGCACCAGTGAATCTGGGGTAGGTATTGACCGACGCCAGGAAATTCCTAATGCACAATTGGCGGAGGACGCTGCCAAAGAGCTGATTATTGCCAAGCTCAAAGAACTGATCGGAGAAACGGAAGACGACGCAAGAGCTTTGGCGGGCGCGCTGAAAAAGGAAATCAGCAGCGGTAAGGTGGATGTTGAAACACGTGGCCGACGTATTATTATCAGAGTTCGTGAGCAGGGCTCTTTTCTGTCGGGTTCTGCTGAACTGAGGCGCCAGTTTGTACCGGTTATGGCGACAGTACGAGGCGTGTTAAGCAACGTCAACGGGCGGATTTCGGTTGAGGGCCACACGGATAGTGTGCCGATATCAACCAGCGTATTTCGTTCCAACTGGGACTTATCTGCGGCGCGGGCCTTATCCGTTGCGCATGAACTGTTTAAAGGTGGGGTGCTGGATACCAACCGCTTTATGGTCACTGGCTTTGCTGCCGCCAAACCGTTGGTTGAGAATACGACAGAGTCCAATCGCGCGCGTAATCGGCGGGTAGAAATTGTTATTCAGCAATCACTGAGTACGCAAGACAATAACGATGTTAAGCGTTTGCAGCAGCTTGATCCTAATTACTTTAAAGGGATAAATCTGGATCCTGACTTTGTTTTGTCCCCGGATGAAGTTTTTTGATTTTATATAAGAGGTAGGTATGACAGAGCAGGATCGTCGACGCTATTTTCGGATTAATGATTGGGTTGGTCTAAGTTATTGTGTGCTTGGACAGCAAGATCTTGAGCATTGCGTAGATGCGGACAACGTTCAAATTTCTTCGGCGCAGATATTGAGTACCATCGATAGTGAATTGTCGTCGGCGTTAAATGTTCTGTGGCAAAGCAATCCACAGGCAGCCAATGTGATTGGGCTGGTAAATAAAAAGCTGGATTTTATCGCTGCTGAATTGGAGCTGGATTACTTGCAGGGTAGTTTGCTAAATCACGAGCAAACACAGGTTAATATCAGTGCCTGTGGTATGGCGTTCGAATGTAATGAGCAGATTGATGCGGGTCAAATACTGGAGCTGAACCTGTTACTCAAACCTGCCAACTCAAAGCTTAAGCTGCAGGGTTGTGTGAATGCCTGCGAGCGGATCCCCGGCGACAGTGCAAAACCTTATTTATTGCGTCTCGACTTTGTAGGTACTGATGCTCATATGCGTGAAGAGTTAATACAGCATATCGTCAGGCGCCAGTCGATTCTGCTCAGTGAGCAACGGCTGGAGCAAGCTAGATAGGGCCTATTATCAGAGGCTGATCTCTATTATCATTGCCTTCTAATTGGGCCTGTTGAAATAGGCCGTACTGCCCGCATGCACAAGCTGTCTTGTCGGGTTCCTGAAACCCACGTTGGCAGATTTTCACGCTATGAGTAATCCTGAACACAGCCATGAACTGACCGGCTGGCAATCCTATAAGCGGTTGCTGGTGTATGTTGGCGCCTATTGGCCTGCGCTTTTGCTTAGTGTGCTCGGGTTTATAATTTATGCCGCCACGCAAGCCGGCTTGGCTTGGCTTACTCAATTTGTGCCCAAGGTGTTGGAGTCATCAGATTCTGTTGTGATGGAAGAGACGCAGATCACCTGGTTACCTGACTTTCTGCAGTTAACGTCACCAGAATCCTACAGTTATTTTTTGCCCGTTATGTTGGTGTTTATTGTGGCAATGCGCGGCTTAGGCTCTTATTTAGGCAGTTATTACCTGATTTATGCGGGTTCAAACCTGATTAACAACCTGCGACAAAGTTTGTTTAATCATTTGCTGGGATTACCGGGCTCATTCTACAGTCGCCATGCCTCGGGGCATTTGATTTCGGCACTGACTTTCAATATTGAGCAGGTTACCGGGGCGACAACTAAAGCGCTTAAAACTATTTTCCGTGAGGGCCTGACGGTTGTCGCTTTGCTGAGTTACCTGTTTTATTTGAACTGGAAGCTGTCACTGGTCTTTTTAGTGGTCGGACCGTTGATTGGACTGGTGGTTGGTGTCACGTCAAAACTGTTTCGCAAATACAGCCGGCGTATTCAGGATTCAATGGGCGGCGTTACTCACGTGGCATCGGAAACATTTAAAGGGTTTGAGGTGGTGCGGGCGTTTGGTGGTATTAGCTATGAGCGCAAACGGCTGCGTCATGCCAGTGAAAACACCTTGAAACAAAACCTGAAACTGGCTCGCGTGAATGAAATAAGCACCCCTTTTGTTCAGGTGCTGACCTTTATCGCGGTGGCTATTCTGTTGTGGATCGGGCTAAGTACAAATCTGCGTGAAGGCCTTGATACAGGTACCTTTCTTTCCTATCTGGCGGCGGCCGGAATGATAGCCAAACCACTACGGCAACTGACCGGTATTAATGCTGAAATTCAAAAAGGTGTGGCGGCGTCACAAAGTATCTTTGCCATGATGGATGCTGCGCCGGAAGTTGATACGGGCACTGTGACAGTGCAGCGCGCCAAAGGACAGCTTGAGCTATGTGATGTGAGTTTTAGCTATCCGGATAGCGAACAACCGGCATTGAGCGGTATTAATTTGACCATTGAGGCGGGTGAAACTGTCGCCTTTGTTGGACGCTCAGGTAGTGGTAAAACCACCTTGGTAAGTTTACTGCCGCGGTTTATTAATGCCTCAGCAGGGGTGATTAAACTCGACGGCGTACCATTGCAGGATTACTCATTAAGAGACCTGCGTCGTCAAGTCGCCATCGTGAATCAGAAAATTGTACTGTTCCAGGATAGCATTGCCCATAACATTGCCTATGGTGATCTGGCGGGGACTTCGGATGATGAAATTAAGGCTGCAGCCACAGCGGCTCATGCCATGGAGTTTATTGAAAAGCTACCAGAAGGTTTGGCAACGCCAGTGGGCGAAGATGGCGTTATGTTGTCCGGTGGGCAGCGTCAGCGACTGGCGTTGGCGCGGGCTATTCTAAAAGACGCGCCATTACTGATTCTGGATGAGGCTACATCGGCACTGGATACTGAGTCAGAACGCTATATTCAGCAAGCACTCAGCCAGGTCATCCATGGGCGAACGACACTCGTTATTGCGCACCGTTTGTCGACCATTGAAAGCGCCGACAAAATAGTGGTGATGGATAAGGGCTGTATTGTGGAAGTGGGCCCGCATGCGGAACTGCTGGCTAAAGATGGTGCTTATGCGCAATTACACAAGATGCAGTTCAGTGATGCTAACGACACTGACGTAACCATTGAATCAATTAGTTAAAGAACAACAGGACTGCTCAACATGAAACTGGAAATGCCCCGTTTTAATCAGGCGCAGGTATTAGTTGCGGGTGACGTGATGCTGGATCGTTACTGGCATGGCGGTACGTCACGGATTTCTCCAGAAGCACCGGTTCCGGTGGTGAATATCAATCATCATGACGAACGTCCAGGCGGCGCCGCTAACGTGGCATTAAATATTGCTGCGCTGGGTGCCAAGGCGGCGTTGATTGGTGCGACGGGGGACGATGAAAATGCTCGTTCACTAGAAACACGGCTTGATGCAGTGGGTGTCGATTGTGATTTTCAGGTTTCGGCCGCACGCCCCACGATTACTAAACTTCGCGTTATCAGTCAGAGCCAGCAACTAATTCGACTGGATTTCGAAGAGAAATTTTTAGCTGAGGATGTACAGGAGTTCCCAGCCCGCCTGAAACGCCAATTGGAAAATGCCGGGGCGGTGATTTTATCCGATTATGGCAAAGGCGCTCTGCAGGAGCCGCAAAAGTTGATTTCGCTGGCTCGCGCTGCCGGTGTGCCCGTATTGGTTGATCCCAAAGGTTCGGATTTCAGCAAATACCGTGGCGCGACGCTGATCACACCTAACCTGAAGGAATTTGAAGAGGTGGTGGGGCATTGCGAAACGGAACAGCAACTGGTGGATAGAGGCGTTGCGCTACTGCGTGAATTAAAGCTGGATGCCTTGCTGGTTACGCGTAGTGAGCATGGCATGACGTTGCTGCGTGATGGTGAGCCAGAACTGCACCTGCCTGCACGGGCACAAGAAGTTTATGATGTGACGGGTGCTGGCGATACCGTGATTTCGGTATTAGCAACAACGCTGGCTGCTGGTGGTGATTTGCCGCAGGCCGTGGCGTTAGCTAATCTGGCCGCAGGCCTGGTGGTTGCTAAGCTGGGCACGGCCACTGTGAGTGCGCCAGAGCTGCGTCGAGCCATTCAACGAGAGCTGGGCTCTGGACGCGGCGTGATGAGTGTTGATCAACTGGTGATGGCAATTGAAGACGCCCGTGCCCATGGTGAAAAAGTTGTCTTTACCAATGGCTGCTTCGATATTATCCATGCCGGCCATATTGGCTATTTAGCTGAAGCGAGTGCGTTAGGGGACCGTTTGATTGTTGGTGTGAATAGCGATGAGTCTGTGTCGCGTCTGAAAGGACCGGGTCGGCCTATTAATCCGGTTGATCGACGCATGACGGTGTTGGCGGGGCTGGCGGCAGTGGACTGGGTCGTGTGCTTTGGTGAAGATACGCCTGAGCAGCTGTTGCAGCAGGTGCAACCCGATGTGCTGGTGAAGGGTGGTGATTACAGTATTGAAGAAATTGTTGGCGCAGATCAGGTGTTGGCGCGTGGCGGTGAAGTGAAAGTATTGAGTTTCCTCGATGAAGTATCGACCACGGCCATCGTGGAAAAGATTAAAGATCGCGATTAATTCAGTTTGTGCTGATTCTGATGACAGCTGCTATTGTGGTTTTTGTTACATTTGCGGCAAAGGCTTGTTATGAACCGCTTTAGCTATACGCTGTTGTATTCCTTGTTATTGCCCGTGGTGTTTGCTCGGCTATTGTGGCGTGCTCGTAAAGCGCCTTTGTATAGAAAACGTTGGGGAGAGCGGTTGGGCTTTTTTAAGGCGCCGTTACAAACCAATGGTCTGTGGTTGCACTCGGTTTCGGTGGGCGAAACTATTGCTGCCGCGCCGCTGATCAAACAAATCCAGCAAGCCTATCCTGATTTGCCGATCACTATCACTACCATGACGCCGACTGGCTCGGAGCGTGTTAAAGCGCTGTTTGGTGACAGTGTCTTCCATGTTTATGTGCCCTACGATACGCCGGCTGCGGTCAGACGGTTCCTGAAAAAAGTGCGGCCCCGCTTGGCGCTGATTATGGAAACAGAGCTGTGGCCAAATCTGATTGATCAATGTTCACGCCAGCAGATTCCGGTTTTGATTGCTAACGCACGTTTGTCGGCACGCTCTGCAAGAGGTTATGGCCGCTTTCCAAAACTGACGCGGCCGATGTTGCAACAGATATCCTGTATTGCCGCGCAGGCAGAGGCTGATGGCCAGCGTTTTGTTGAGTTGGGACTGCAGGCTGAAAAATTACAGGTGACGGGCAGCGTAAAATTCGATATTCAGGTGCCACCAGAATTGTTAGTGGCTGCGCAGCAGCTGCGGACACAGTGGGGAGATGAACGCCCGGTATGGATTGCTGCCAGCACTCATCTTGGTGAAGACGAGCCGTTATTAAAGACCTTTAAAATGCTTTTGCAGCATAGTGCTCAGGTATTGCTGGTGCTGGTGCCAAGACACCCCGAGCGATTTGTGGATGTGGCGCAATTGTGTCGTGATCAGGGCTTTGATATTGCAGTACGTAGCCAGCAGCAGCCGGTCACGTCGGCTACCCAAATTCTGTTAGCCGATACTATGGGTGAGCTGATGTTGTTGTATGCTGCTGCAGATATCGCCTTTGTGGGCGGCTCGCTGGTGGCAACGGGCGGGCATAATTTCCTGGAGCCGGCGGCCTTGGGTGTGCCGGTGATAGCGGGTCCACACGTCTTTAATTTTACTGACATTAGTCGGTTGCTGATTGCTGCTGGCGGCATGTGTCAAATTGACACGGCCGAGCAGTTGGCCGAGCAGCTGAAGTGTTTGATCGAGCAACCGGATCAGCGGCGAATAATGGGCGAATCGGCGCGTGCGGTCGTGCAAAACAATGGCGGTGCGCAGCAGCATGTATTCGAGCTGGTTGAACGGTATCTCGCTTGAGGCGAAAGGTTAACTGTTGGTCTGTCTGGCTTTTGGCTTCAGCCAATTGTTGAGCTCTTCTATGTCCGCTTGCGTTAAGGTGCCCGCCAAGCGTTTGAGTGTCAGTAAATTAATAATGTAATCATACAGGGCGTTTGAGTAATTACTGCGTGCTTCAAAGCTGCGGTTCTGCGCCTGTAATACATCAACAATGTTCCGTGTGCCTACCTCATAACCGCCTTCGGTGGCTTCCAGGGCAGACTCGCTGGATTTTAATGCAGCCTGTCGGGCTTTAATAAGTAGCACGTCAGTGCTGACAGTGCGGTGCTGGCTTTGTACCTGTTCCCTGATCTGGCGGTAGCTATTTTGGTAATCCTGTTTGGCCTGCTCGTGGCGATAATGCGCTTCACGCACCTTGGAACTACGGTTGCCACCTTCGAATAGCGGTAATGCCAATTCCAGCGCGAAGGTTTTGGTATCCGACTCATTGCCTAGAAAAGAGGTGCCGCCGTCTTCTGCGTGTGAATAGGTGGCCTTGGCGTCAATGGTCGGTAAATGGCCTGATTTTTCCGCACGTATCTGCTGCTTAGCAGCGTCAAGCTGGTGTTTCTGAGCTAGTAGTTGATAATTGTTGCTCAGCGCACTGTCGATCCAGTCTTGTAATGGTGACGGCGAGGGCCCCATTACCGGCATGGTTTTGTCGAGCAGGTCAATGTTGACATAAGATTGATTGGTCAGGCTTTGTAATGCGTTAAAACTGTTGTCGAGAGTTTCCTGGCTGGAAATGCGTTCTACCTTGGCAAGATCGAAACCAGCCTGCGCTTCATAAACATCGGTCGCTGCGATTAAGCCAACCTTAAAGCGCTCGTTGGCCTGTTCTCGTTGTTGGCGGAAAGCCGTTTCACGCGATGTGGCGGCGCTGAGGTTGTCCTGGCTGCGTAGAATGTTGAAATAGGCGGTTGCAACACGCACTATCAATTCTTGCCTGGCTTCCTGATAAATGGCGCTGGCCTGCTTTTTACTGGCTTTGGCGGCATTCAGTGTAAACCAGCGATCGGCGCGGAATAAAGGTTGTGTCAGTTGTGCCGCGTAACCATTGGAATTAAAACGTTCGTCCAGATTGCCGCCCCCCGTTGTTTCACGGTCAATGGTCTGGGTGATTGCGGTTAAACCTAAGTTAGGTAGCAGGGCTGCCCGGCTCTGTGGAACCACTTCGGAATCGGCGCGAAACTGGGCGTGAGCGGCAAGAATGACAGCATCGTTTTCAACTGCTTTGTTGAATATATCGACCAGATTCTCGGCCCGTAGGGGCAAGCTGAATAGCGTCAGAAAAAAAAGGGCAAGTAGGCCAGTAGTAGGTGTCGTCATAATAATCAAAACGTCCATTGCCTGAGACGCTGGAGTTTGAGCATCTCAAAAATTGAATATACATTTGATTATAGGGCAGTGACTACTGCGTCCCAATAGATGGTCTCTAATAGACAGATAAAAAATAGATTTAGTGGGACAGCTGGTTATGGCGTTGGTCATAATGAGATATCTAATTTTTACAGAGGGTAGTTAGTGAGCAGAGCTGAAGTTGCACATCCTGAGGTGGTAGATAAAAAACGGCTGTCGATACTATTTGTTTGCACTGGCAACGCCTGTCGGTCTCAAATCGCGGAGGGCTGGGCTCGCTACCTGTTGCCCAAATCAGACTTGTCTGAAATGTTTGATTTTTACATTGCTTCGGCAGGGCTGGAAACACACGGCTTGAATACCAATGCCGTATTGGTTATGCAGGAGGCAGGTTTGGATATCAGTGCACAGACTTCGGATTTACTGGGTGCGCAGCAGCTTGAACATGCGGATTGGGTGATTACTCTGTGTGATCATGCCGATCAATATTGCCCTGATATTCCTGCCGGGGTAAAGCGCTTGCACTGGGGATTGGCAGATCCTGCTAAAGCAGATATCAGCGCCGATGACGTGTTGACGCCCTTTAGGAAAACCCGTGAAGAAGTGGCTCAGCTGATGCAGCAATGGATAACTGAACAACAAGTGAATTTCGCCTGTTGCGCCAGCTTTACGGTGGATGATGTACAGGTACATCGCGAAACGGTTTATCAAGGCTTTATGCAGCTGCAGCAGGTGCAGCTCAAACACCGGCTTTTTGAAGGTGGCTGGAGCGAGACTTTCCAACGTGAATTGCTGGTACGTCATCAAGCGGTGATGGTGCTGCTCTATGACCCGGAACGCGATGCAGTGGTGCTGATAGAACAATTCCGAGTGGGTGCGCTGGAAGATAAACACGGCCCCTGGTTGCTGGAAATGGTGGCGGGCATTGTTGAGCCGGGAGAATCTTTGCAGGAGGTAGCCAGCCGTGAAGCACTGGAAGAGGCCGGTTGTAAGGTGCAGATGCTGGAGCGGGTAACACAGGTCTGGACCAGTCCTGGTGGTAGCAATGAAAATATCACTCTGTTTTGTGGCAAGGTAGATTCTTTCGGCGTTGGCGGTGTGCACGGTCTTGCCGAGGAGCACGAAAATATTTGTGTTAGAGTGGTTTCTTATGAGGTGGCAATGCAGGCATTGGCGACGGGAATTATTCGTGATGCCAGCAGCACTATTGCTATGCAGTGGCTACAATTAAACAGAGACGAATTGCGCAAACGTTGGAATGAGTGAAGTTTTTAAAAGCGGAGAATAAATGGCAGTAAGCGAAGTACGTTATGTGCCCGATGTGACCGGCATGATGGCCGAATGTGAGGCGAACTACGCGCGCCTGTTAAAACTACTGCCTGAAACGGGCAGTCGAAAATTGTCGGTGACCTATCCCGGAGGTCAGACTGTCACAGTGTTGTTTGAAGTGCTGGAGGTTTTTCGTTATACCACCAGTGTGCGAATCTCTCAATGCGCGGCAAGCTGCGATTGGTTGCATCTGCCCGGCATGGCAGTTCGGCTTTATCATGATGCAAACATGGCAGAAGTAGTGGATGCGCAGCATATGCGTCAACTACGCGGTATTTATTCCTACCCTAATGGACAGATGCACCAAGCCGACGAGAAAGTGCAGCGCAATTTATACTTGGGTGAATGGTTGTGTTATTGCCTGCAACACGGGCATGTGACGGAGGATGTAAGTCTTGCCTGAGTTTGAAAATCGCCCGCCACTTATCATTTATCTGCACGGATTTAATAGCTCTCCCTCCTCCTTCAAAGCCCGCTATCTTGCTGAGTATATGGCGCAGCGCGGTTGTGAAAAACAGTATCTGGTGCCTGAGTTAGATCATTGCCCTGCGGCGGCTCTGGCGCAGGTTCAGCAAATCATTGAAACACATCAAGCGAAGGCCGAAATCACCTTGATTGGCAGCTCACTTGGAGGCTACTATGCAACCAGCCTTGCTGAGCAAAACGGGCTGCGTGCAGTGCTGATTAATCCGGCGGTTTACCCTTACAGGTTGTTGAAACATTATCTGGGCGTTAACCGTAATTATCACACCGGCGTCGAGTACGAAATGAAGCCTGAATATATGCAGCAACTGCTGGATATGGAGGTGCAACAGCTTAGCCAGCCGCAAGATTATTTAGTGTGGCTGCAAACAGCTGACGAAACGCTGGATTATCGGCACGCGGCTGAAAAATACAGCGATACCCAGTTAGTGATCGAGCAGGGCGGTTCGCACGGTTATGACGATTTTGACGTAATAGTACCGCGGATTTTGCAATTTGCAGGGCTGAATGTGGATAGTACGGGCAGTACAAGTTAGAGGGGCAGTCCCCCTTCACCCAAAAAAAGTTAACCTGAGAGTTTGCTACAGTTATGAGTACAGGTACCTACAACGCGGATTCGATTGAAGTACTGAGCGGGCTTGACCCGGTTAAACGTCGCCCTGGCATGTACACGGAAACCACGCGGCCTAACCATCTCGCGCAGGAAGTTATCGATAACAGTATCGATGAAGCGATGGCCGGTTTTGCCAAACGCATTGATATTGAATTGCACAATGATGGATCACTGTCAGTGTCCGATGATGGTCGTGGCATGCCGGTGGATATTCACCCTGAGGAGGGTGTCAGTGGTGTTGAGCTGATTCTGACGCGACTGCACGCAGGTGGTAAATTCTCCAATAAAAACTACCAGTTCTCCGGTGGTTTGCACGGTGTAGGTGTGTCGGTGGTTAATGCCCTGTCCTATCGCCTTAGTGTGGAAATCAAACGCGACGGCAAAAAGTACCGTATTGGTTTTGCCAGTGGTGATAAAACCGAAGAATTAAATGAAATTGATACCGTCGGTAAACGTAACACCGGTACCTTGGTGCATTTTTGGCCGGAAGCTAAATACTTTGATACGCCAAAATTTTCCGTCTCACGCCTTAAACATACGCTGCGAGCTAAGGCCGTTTTGTGCCCAGGTCTGGAAGTTAATTTTATTGACCATAATAGCGGAGAACGTGAATCCTGGTGTTATGAGGATGGCCTGCAGGATTATCTGACCCAGGCGACGCGTGGCTTTGAAGTGATTCCCAATGAGCCCTTTACCGGCACCATGACCGGTACCGAAGAGGCAGCGGAATGGGCGGTGCAGTGGTTGCCCGAAGGTGGCGAGCTGATAACTGAAAGTTATGTGAATTTGATCCCCACCGCGCAGGGCGGCACCCATGTGAATGGTTTTCGCTCTGGCATGATTGACGCGCTGCGTGAATTCTGTGAATTCCGTAATTTACTGCCGCGCGGTGTGAAGCTATCAGCGGAGGATCTGTGGGATCGCTGTGCTTACATCCTGTCGATCAAAATGAGTGATCCGCAGTTCTCTGGACAGACCAAAGAACGCTTATCCTCGCGCCAGTGCGCGCCTTTTGTGTCGGGGGTAGTGAAGGATGCTTTCAGTCTATGGTTGAACAGTAACACTGAAGCCGCTGAACTGTTGGCCGACATGGCGATTAATAACGCTCAGCGCCGTTTGCGAGCCAGCAAAAAAGTAGTGCGTAAAAAGGTCACACAAGGCCCTGCCTTGCCGGGTAAATTGTCCGATTGTAGCAGTCAGGATGTTAGCCAGACCGAGCTGTTTTTGGTGGAGGGTGATTCTGCGGGTGGTTCTGCCAAACAGGCGCGGGATCGTGTCTTTCAGGCCATTCTGCCGTTACGCGGTAAAATTCTGAATACCTGGGAAGTGGATTCCAATGAGATTCTGGCTTCGCAGGAGGTGCATGATATTTCCGTGGCGCTGGGTGTTGATCCCGGCTCTGATAATCTCGAAGGTCTGCGTTACGGCAAGATTTGTATTCTCGCCGATGCCGACTCCGACGGTCTACACATCGCTACGCTCTTATGTGCCCTTTTCGTGCGCCACTTCAAACCGATGGTCATGGCCGGTCATGTCTACGTGGCGATGCCGCCGCTGTTCCGTATCGATATTGGCAAAGAGGTGTATTACGCACTTAGCGAATACGAAAAACAGGGTGTGCTGGATCGTATCGCCGCTGAGAAGAAACGGGGCAAGGTGAACGTGCAACGCTTTAAAGGCTTGGGTGAAATGAACCCTATGCAGCTGCGTGAAACCACCATGACGCCCGATACTCGTCGTTTAGTGCGTTTGACGCTGGAGGGCGGTGATGGCACCCACGAAGTGATGGATAAACTACTGGCTAAAAAGCGTTCTCAGGATCGTAAGAAGTGGCTTGAAGAAAGTGGCAACTTAGTGAGTCTTGATACTTAACTATTGCAGAGAGAGCTTTAATCGAGGGCTGTTGATGCCCTCAATTAAAGTTTGCATTCAAAACGGGTGATTAAAACTGAAAAGTAATGCCGCCGGTAAGGGTGTTTATGTTATCACCACCGATATCAAAGCGTTGGAACTCAACAGC
>Ga0105356_10003437_pt1 | contig 15575 bp, 13 predicted proteins | sample GOMGulsemesocosm_3_FD_83502 | JGI IMG/M metagenome (GOLD analysis project Ga0105356, IMG submission 83502) | Methane-oxidizing microbial communities from mesocosms in the Gulf of Mexico - GOM9D Gulf of Mexico | ecosystem: Environmental > Aquatic > Marine > Cold seeps | place: Gulf of Mexico...
AAATACAATTAACTATACCACAGACTTACCTTTAGCACAAGGGATTAAGTTTGATCTTTAGTAGTATTAAAATATATAATCTAAAAAACCGTTTCATTAGAAACGGTTTTTTTTATGGAAAAAAAGTATGTATTTATTTTAATCGGGATTAGTTTTTTGCTTTGTAATTGTGTTGCTTTTTTAGACGAGGGCCAGTATTCCTTTCACTATGTCTTACATGCAGGCGATTGGATAGCAATGATATTATATACTGCTATTTTTATGATCATTCCATTAACCTTATTTATGAGTATTAAAAAAAGGATTCGCTCGCGATTCTATATTTCTATGCTGGGCTTCTCGCCAATAATAATTCTAATTTTGTTCATGCTGCCTTAATTAGATATTATAATTATCCTTTCTCAGCAAAGAATATAATAAGTGAAATTCCTGCTAATACAGCAATAACTAAGAAAAAAATCTTCCAGAACGAATAGGGGCGTTGCCCTGAAATAATACCAGACTGCCCATTGACAAAGAAATTATAGCTCTTGTCTTTAAAGCTATAGTGGCTAATATAGACTGGGAGTAAAATATGTTTAAAGGTTTCTTCGCTGAGTTTCATGTCTATGGAAAAAATATTTTGAGTATCACCACCAATATCTTGTCTTGCCCAGCGATCGGCAATTTTGTGAGCTTCCTCTCTAGATTTTAAATGTCCATCTTGTAAAGAAATCGTGTATTTTTCGGTGATAAACCCGGCTAAAAAACTACTGTCAAAAGGCTGAAGTAATTTTAAATCCCATCGTGCAATCTTAGACGGAATAATTCCAGAACGCTGTTTGGAGGCTTTGGTCAAGGTGTCATCGATAAAGCCGTTAATTGATCCGCTTGCAGGATACCATCGTGTGCGCCTTTCGGTGACTGTCCGTCTGTTTTTACCACTACCTACAGTTTTAGTCACGTAATAATATTCACCGCGCTGCCCTGTATAATCAGCATATAATTCTGCGTCAAAAGTCCAATATGGAGCATAAAGACCTTTTGTGTTTTCAGGGTCTAAGCTCGCTTTTTTTAACTTGTTGGGAGCAAACCATAAATTGTGAACCCATTTTTTAAATATGGCGTGTGCTTTTTTCTGATCTATTTGAAAGGGAAGTACAGCGCCAGGAGTAATCCACTCATCTTTATAAGCGTCTTCAACAATAAGTGGCATGCTACAATAGACACAATGCAGGGATTTATAATGTTCTTCAATATGTTGATTGGCACCACAATTTTTGCAGTGTAACATCATGATGTCCTCACTGTGAGATTGCCCGCCCATTGCATTCAAATAGCTCTTGAGTTCTAACTCTTCAAAACCCTTGTCAGATTCTAAAATGACTTCCGTATGCCCGCAGTACTCGCATTTTAGAGTAGTGGTTCCCGGGGCATATAGCAATTCTGCTCCGCATTGAGCACAGGATTTTTTGAGTTCTGATTTTTGAGATGCTGTCGATTCCATTTGGAAGTTCAAAGGTCTTTAAATGCTATTAAGTCTGCTTTGATGATTGGTAAAGTACAGCCTAACAGTATTAAAATAAGCTTAAATTTTAGGAAGTGGTGGTGGGGTGTTACCTCCTAAAAATAGTTTAAGTTCTTCTACATCTTTTATGGAAGCCCAATTGGCCATCCCTTGTTTCCAAACCAAGCTGTCCTTATTTACCGTTCGGTTAGCAAATAGGCTCCTTAGTTGTTCAAAAGAAACCGGCCCCACCTGTTGTCCATTGGAGGCATAATAATAGGATACGGCGGCGGGAATTGGAGGTGGCATCATATGGCCTTGCTGCATGGACGTTTGTTGCTGTACACCCATTTGTGGTTGCATCATTCCTCCCATTTGCTGAGCGAGAACAAAACCCATACCCATTCCCATTCCAGCACCAGCTGTTCCACCATCATTTAAAGCAGCTGCCTCAATGGCTTTTGCGGTTTTAAACTTTGTGAGTTTGTCTAAATCTAATTTGTCAATACGGCTATATTCAAAGATTTCTTTTTTGAGATCTTCGGGCATAGAGACATTCTCTATAAAAAACTTTTCAAGTGAAATACCAACACTATTAAACTCAGTTTGCATCACTTCCTTACAAGTTTCTGAGAGTTCAGTGGTATTAGCAGCATAGAGCTCAATTGGTAAATTGGCCTCGCCTACAGTATCCGTAAAACGCGTTGCTATAAGACTTTTTAAATGTTCGTTAATTTCAAAATTGGTAAAATTATTATCGGTCCCAACAATATCGACAATAAATTTACCGGCATCATTAATTTTATAAGCATAGGTTCCAAAAGCACGAATTTCTACAAGTCCGAAACGGTCATCACTCAAAGTTACCGGGTTTTTTGTGCCCCATTTTTCGTCTGTAAATAAATGGGTATTTACAAAATAAACCTCGGCTTTAAATGGGCTGTCAAAACCGTATTTCCATCCTTTAAGCGTAGTGAGAATAGGAAGGTTATTCGTGTTTAAGGTATATGTGCCTGGTTTAAAAACATCTGCCAGCTGTCCTTCATTTATGAAAACTGCTGTTTGTCCTTCGCGAACAATAAGCTTGGCATTATTTTTAATTTCGTTTTGATAACGCTCAAAACGATGACAAATAGTATCATCGGTATAATCAAGCCATTCTATAATGTCTATAAATTCCTGACTTAATTTTTCTTTTATTTTGTCGAAAATCCCCATGATAATATGCTTTTAATTTTAGTCATAAAGGTAAGTAAATTCTCTATAGTTGGATTAACTATATTTTACTTTTCGAAGGATGCGAATAGATTCTTTGTATAAGGTATAGACTTCGGGACTATATGCTTTTAAATAGGGCTTAGCTTCATGCAGTTTATCTATGGCATCATGAAATAAATTGAGGTAGCAAATTAAATAGGTAAGCGGGAGGTTTTTTAAATCTCGTTCTTGATTTTTGTTTAGAATAAAGCCTTTTTTTAGTTTTTCTAAAAGGGCATTATTGGTGTTAAAGGTATGGTGTAAGATTTTTTTATCATATTGAGGGGGTTCAAATAAAAGGGTGGTTTCAATGGTATAGCCAGCATTATCCTCAAACTGAATATGAGTTTCTTCCAAAGGATAATATTTATTTGAATTTTGAAGACCCAAATTTACATATTCAATAATCTTAAAAGAATTGTCATCAAATGAAATTGAGACTTCGTCTAGGGTTGAAAAAAACAGTCGTACCTGTTCATTGATCAGTTCAATATCAACTCTGGAATAGAAGGTCTTCTGTTTTATTTCTTTCTTTTGTCCCGCCCAACACATGACGAAATACTCCTTAAAAACCTTATACTGTGGGTTGTAATCTTTACGCTTGTTTAAGAAGTCGAAGACCCCGTCTAGGGTATATTGGATATTGTTTTGAGCGTGATTTTCTATGGCTGAAACGATTTCAGAATTGACATCTTTTATCTCAATATCAAAGACTTTAGGCATGCTAATACTACCATCTCTAAAAAACACCGAACCGCCATAATATTTCCAGATGTTTTTACGCAAGGAAGTGATTTTATCGATGGCTCTAATCGTAACTAGTCCTACAACTTTATCATCAGTTAAATGTGGAAAAGGAATGTTCTCATATTGTACTATGGGCGGATTTGATAAGTATGCATTGATGAGGTTTTGAATTTTACTATCATCGAAAAAATCGACACCAATAATTTTATTATCCTCGTCTTCTACCCCAATAACAATGAAGGAATTGTTTTTGGGGTTGGAATTTGAAAGTGCACAAATATGCTTTAAAAACTTGGCCTTCCCTTCTTTTACACTAATATCAATTTTTCGCTTTTTGTCATAAAAACTGTTCTCATCATTATGAGCTAACAGGTGTTTTATTAAAAGGCGTTTGTTGATCATGAGTGATTAATTATTCTGCTAATAGTCAATTTCCAATCCTTTTTGCACCTATTTCTTCGAAAATCTCTTGATAATTGAGAATTACTTTCGAAGGTTGATCTTTTCGGATAACTAGGGAGGCTTTATACGTCACTAAAAATCAATTCGATTTTTTGATGATGGTTGAAGAGGCCTGTGCCGATGGTAGCACTAATATATCTGCAATATTGACATGAGCCGGTCTTGTGATTGTAAAGTAAACGATTTCAGCAATATCTTCAGCCTGTAAGGCTTTATAGCCTTTATAAACGGAATTAGCGATGTTATCTCCTTTAAACCGCACCTTTGAAAACTCTGTTTCTACAAGTCCGGGGTTAACAGCACAGACCTTAATCCCAAAAGGATTTAAGTCCATTCGCATACCTTGTGTAACAGCATCGACAGCGTGTTTGCTCGCACAATAAACATTGCCTTTGGGGTAGACTTCCTTCCCTGCCAAGGAACCAATGTTTATAATATGTCCTGATTGTCGTAATGTCATTTGAGGAATAATGGCCTTACTCACATAGAGCAATCCCTTTACATTAATATCAATCATGGCATCCCAGTCGTCTAAATTTCCAGTTTGAATGGGGTCTAGTCCATGTGCGTTTCCAGCATTATTTATGAGAATATCAATAGATTTAAAAGATTCTGGAAGTGTTTCGATGGCCTTGAATACCTCTGTTTTATCACGAACATCAAAATTTAAGCTGTGTACTTTTGTATGAGCCCCAAGCGTATTTTTTAAGCTCTCAAGACGTTCTTGCCGTCTCCCACAGAGGATTAAATTTATACCCTGTTTGGCAAATTCTATGGCGATAGCTTTTCCAATACCACTTGTAGCTCCCGTTATTAATGCTACTTTATTTCCTCTTGTGTTTTTCATTTAATTGTCTTGTTTATAAGTGCTTTATAAATTAGGGAACGCGATGTCCTTGACTGGCAACTAATATTAAAAACCAATCTTCTAGCTCTAAATCTATTGAAATCGCCTTACTAGCATTTGCGATTCTGGTTTTATCCGTCGATCCAATAACTGGATGAATTTCCGCAGGATGTTTTAAAATCCAGGCCAGTAATAATTGATCTTCGGTGGCATTGTATTTGTCTCTAAGGGTTCCTAGAAGTTTGTGAATACGTCTGGTTTGTTCGGTGTCTTCTTTAAATACAGCGCCTAAGGGTGACCAGGCCATCGGACTTATTTTTTTGAGCATCATTTGGTCCAAAGAGCCATTGTGCATGGCTTCATGATGAGTGAGTGAAAATTCAATCTGGTTGATCGTTACGGGAACTTCACTTGCAATAAGTTCAATCTGTGACGGACTAAAGTTAGAAACTCCAAAATCGTTAATCTTTCCTTCTTGAGCTAATCGGGCTACGGCTTCCATAATTTCATGAGGATGCATTAAGGGGCTCGGCCTGTGCAATAATAATACATCTAAATAATCGGTGTTTAGATGCTTTAACGAATTGTCGACGGATTGAATGATATGCTCTTTTGTATATTCATAATAATTAATGGCAGGGCTACTTGGGGATTTGTAATGGATACCACATTTAGTAATAATTTGAATGGATTCTCTTTTAATTCCGCTTTGCGAAAAAGCAAGTCCGAAATCAGCTTCAGTGCTATAGTCTCCATAGATATCGGCATGGTCAAAGGTCGTAAGTCCATGGTCAATACAATGTTTCATGAGTGATACCATTTCATTGGTATTCAGTTGTTTCCCCCATTTCCCCCAGGTCATCGTTCCAGAAATAATTCTAGAAAATTTATTTTTTGTCATAGTAGGTTGATTTATTGCAATAAAAATAGTGAAGAAAAGGTTAAAAAGGCTCATATTTACTGGAATTTTTAACCAATAATTAACAGCGGTGCATTAATTATTTTAACAATTTGCGATGTTAAAAAATGTGAGTTATATTCACGCTTTCAAAAAAAATATAAAATGATAGAAGATACAGGTACAGTTGATATTAAAGCGATTAATGAGAAAATAGAAAAGGAAAGTGCTTTTGTTGATTTATTAACCTTAGAAATGAATAAGGTGATTGTAGGTCAAAAGCATATGGTTGAACGATTGCTTATTGGGTTACTAGGTCAAGGTCATATTTTACTTGAAGGAGTCCCTGGGCTTGCAAAAACATTAGCTATTAATACATTGGCAAATGCTGTAGATGGAGGCTTTAGCAGAATCCAGTTTACGCCAGATCTATTACCTGCGGACGTTGTAGGAACCATGATTTACAATATAAAAGACAATGATTTTACAATAAAGAAAGGGCCTATTTTTGCAAACTTTGTACTTGCTGATGAGATTAACAGAGCACCAGCAAAAGTACAATCGGCATTATTAGAAGCTATGCAGGAAAAGCAAGTTACAATTGGTGATGAAACCTTTATTTTAGATAAGCCATTTTTAGTAATGGCGACACAAAATCCAATTGAACAAGAAGGGACATACCCTTTGCCAGAAGCACAAGTTGACCGTTTTATGTTGAAAACAGTCATTGATTATCCAAAAATGGCTGAAGAGCAGTTAATTATAAGAGCTAATCTAAAAGGAGGCTTTGAAAAGGTAAATCCTGTGGTTTCCATAGCTCAAATTCTCAGCGCTCAAAAAGCAGTTCGTGAGGTGTATATGGATGAGAAAATTGAGAAGTATATTCTTGATATCATTTTCGCAACACGTTACCCGGAAAAATATAAGCTGGCAGAATTAAAACCATTAATTTCTTTTGGGGCATCTCCTCGTGGAAGTATTAATCTAGCCATGGCAGCAAAATGTTATGCCTTTATAAAACGTCGTGGTTATGTTATTCCTGAAGATGTACGCGCCATAATTCATGATGTATTACGTCATAGAATTGGAATTACTTATGAAGCCGAAGCAGAAAATGTGACTTCCGAAGATATCATCAATAAGATTGTAAACGAAATAGAGGTTCCATAGTATTTCTGATTTAAGAATGACGAATGACGATTTGTGATTTCAACAATTTAGAACATCGTAAATCAAAAATCTACAATCATAAATTTTGAAATGGATACTAAAGAATTACTAAAAAAAGTACGAAAAATAGAGATTAAGACACGGCGCTTGTCTGATCATATTTTTGGAGGAGAATACCATTCTACTTTCAAAGGGCGTGGTATGACTTTTAGTGAAGTACGTCAATACCAATACGGAGATTCTGTTAGAAATATAGATTGGAATGTTACGGCAAGGTATAACGAACCTTATATCAAAGTATTTGAAGAAGAACGAGAATTAACCATGATGCTTATGGTTGATGTGTCTGGTTCTGAACTCTTTGGTACAGCAGATCAATTCAAGAATGAAATTGTGACGGAAATTGCAGCAACTTTGGCATTTTCAGCGACGCAAAACAATGATAAAATTGGGCTTATCTTATTTTCTGATACGGTTGAATTATACATTCCTCCAAAGAAAGGCCGCTCTCATGTGCTGCGAATTATTCGCGAGTTAATTGAATTTCACCCAAAGAGCAAACAGACTGATTTTGCTGAAGCGTTGAAGTTTTTGTCTAGTGTAATGAAGAAAAAAGCAATTGTTTTTGTGCTTTCCGATTTTATAACTGACGATTACCAAAAAACACTTAAAATTGTGTCTAAAAGACATGATGTTACGGGAATTAGGGTTTATGATAAAGGCGAAGAAGCTATTCCGAATTTGGGGATGGTACAGATGGAAGATGAAGAAACAGGAGAATTGCTTTTAGTGAATACGACTTCAAAAAAAGTAAGGGCAAATTACAGTAAGTTTTATAATGAAAAGGTTGCCTATTATAAAGATAGTTTTACAAAATCGGGTGCAGGTGTAATGGATTGCCGCGTCGATGAAAGTTATGTAAAAAAGCTTTTAGGGTATTTTAAACGAAGAGGATAAACGGATATAAGAATGACGAATTACAAGTTGAGAAATAAAAATTACACTGTAGAATTGAAAAAAATTAAGGCCTGTCGTCTATCGTTTGTGGTCTTTTTGTTTGCTGTCCTTTCGCTTTGCTCTTTTGATTCTATTGCGCAGCAAGTCTCATCTTCTATAGATTCAACACGTATAAAAATTGGAGAACAAATAACCTATAAAATTCAAGTTGAGTTAGATTCTACAAAGCTTGTGGTCTTTCCAGAAGGTCAAACATTTCTGCCGCTGGAAATGATAGAATCCTATGCCGTGGATACGACCAAGCAAAACGACAGCTACCAACTCATTAAAAAATACGGATTAACGCAATTTGATTCGGGAGCTTATACAATTCCGAGACAAAAAATCAATATTGGGGGACAGATCATTTTCACAGATTCCATTAAGGTTGAGGTAAATATGATCGCCGTTGACACCATTCAACAGCCTTTATACGATATTAAACCCATTGTTAATGTTGATAAAAGTCCTAGTAAATGGTGGATTTATGTTTTAATTACCTTGCTAATTATAGGCTTAATTGGCTTTTTACTGTATTGGATTATTTGGAGAGAAAAACCTTTAAGTGAAGAAGAGAAAGTGGCTTTACTTCCACCTTATGAACGTGCAAAATTGGCACTTCAAGCCTTGGATAATAGCCATTACTTAGAGAATGAAGAGATTAAAGAATACTATTCTGAACTTACAGGGATTATTAGAAAATATCTAGATGAGAAAGTTTATGACCATGCTCTGGAGAGTACAACTGAAGAGCTAATTAATAGGTTGTATTTATTAAAAGAAGGGAATCAAATTGATTTGAGTAAGGAAGATATCATTAATCTTGATAGTATTTTGAGACGAGCCGATTTAGTGAAATTCGCGAAATCTAAGCCCGATATTGCCCTGGCACAATTGGATAGAAATACCATTGATATCGAGATTGATCATGTTAAAGAATCACTGCCAGAGCCAACAGAAGAAGAGTTATTAGTCGATTTAAAATACCAAGAGGAACTTGCTAAAAAACAAAAACGAAAAAAAATAATCATTACCATTGCTGTTTCACTGTTCCTGTTAATAGCAAGCTTTGTTGGACTAGGTCTTAACTATGGCTTTGATTATGTAAAGGATACTATAATAGGGCATCCCAGTAAAGAATTATTAGAAGAAAAAGATTGGGTAACTAGTGAATATGGAGCGCCGGGAATAACAATTACCACACCTAAAGTTCTTGAGCGTAAGTTGGTTGAGCTTCCAGAGGCACTCAAAGGAAAAGTGCAGCTGCTTACCTTTGGTTATGGTGGGATTAATAGTAATCTGGATATACTTGTGAGTTCGACAAAATTCGCCACTATGGAACCGCCAGGTCAAGGGTCGGATCAAAACAAAAAAGCTCCAGAAATTAATTTGAATGAAGCTTCTGGAAAAGTGATTAATAGCTTTGAAAACAATGGTGTTGTCAATATTATTACTTTGAATGACAAATTCATTACACCAAATGGGCAAGAAGGATTAAAGACCTATGGTACTGCTGATTTTCCTATGCCTATCACAGGGGAAATAGTAAAAGGAAACTACGTTGTTTTAGGGTTTACAGCAGAGAATTTATTACAACAGGTCGTCTTAATTTGGAAGGATGACGATGTATATGCAGATCAAATAATTGATAGAATATTATATTCTATAGAATTAATAAAATTAGAAGAGGAAGACTAAATGTTTGAAGGGATTGATTTTTTAAATAAGCAAATGTTCTGGGTGTTTTTGGCACTTCCACTGGCATTGATTTGGTATGTTTTTAAACATAAAAAGCAAACAGCTGAATTCAAAATCTCTAGTATTAAGGGGTTTAAAGTTGGGAATTCTTGGTTGCCAAAGCTTAAACATCTCATGTTTGCATTGCGTTTGGTTGCCTTAGCATTACTGATATTGGCGCTGGCAAGACCACAAACCGTTGATGTTTCTACAAAAACAAAAACGACTCGTGGTATTGATATTGTAATGGCCATAGATGTTTCGGCGAGTATGTTGGCTAAAGATTTAAAGCCAAACCGACTAGAAGCATTAAAAACCGTTGCAGCAGAGTTTATTCAGGGGAGACCAAATGATAGAATAGGATTGGTTGAATATGCAGGAGAAAGTTATACCAAAACACCAATAACGAGTGATAAATCTATTGTTTTACGCTCGCTAAGAGATATAAAATACAATACAATTATTGAAGGAGGAACAGCAATCGGTATGGGATTAGCCACCTCAGTCAATAGACTAAAGGATTCTAAAGCAAAGAGTAAAATTATCATCCTATTAACAGATGGTGTTAATAATACCGGATTTATTGACCCTAATACGGCTAGTGAATTGGCCGTGGAGTATGGGATTAAAACCTATACGATTGGCCTAGGAACAAACGGTATGGCATTATCGCCAATAGCTCTTATTCAAAATGGGACCGGATTTCAATACGGTCTTTCCCAAGTAGAAATCGATGAAGAGTTGTTAAAGGAGATCGCTGATGTCACTGGTGGAGAGTATTTTAGAGCGACGGATAATGAAAAGCTTAAAGAAATTTATAAAGAAATTGATAAGCTTGAAAAAACTGATGTTGAAGAATTTAAATTCTATAATTATGAAGAGAAGTTCCGGTCGTTAGTGCTTTTAGCGGGGCTACTATTACTGATAGAGTTGCTATTTCGATTTACTATTTTTAGAAGTTTTGTATAAGTAAAAGCTAGGGTTTAAATCGAATGTCATCCTGAACTCGTTATACTGAGATCAGAAAATTTGAAAAAAGATAAAAGAATAGAACTGAGAACTATAATTTGAAATTTGGTTTTTGAAAGTTATTAAAGAATATGTATCAATTAGAAGAAAAAATATGGTTCTGGTTATTACTCGTCATTCCTGTGATTGTAGTGCTTTTTTTGCTGCTCCAATTATGGAAACGTCATACGCAAAGAAAATTCGCGAATAAACGCATATTAAAACGGCTAAGTCCCAATAGGTCATTGTTTAAACCCATATTGAAATTGGTTGTGTTATGCTTGGCTTTTGCCTGTTTATCTATAGCTCTAGTCAATCCTAAAATTGGAACCAAGTTAGAAACAATAAAACGAGAAGGTGTGGATATTGTTTTTGCTGTCGATGTGTCTAAAAGTATGCTAGCCGAAGATATTGCTCCTAATAGATTAGAAAAGTCTAAGCAGCTAGTGACACAAATAATAAATAATCTCGCGAGTGATAGGGTTGGTATTATTGCTTACGCCGGAAAAGCCTTTCCTCAGCTGCCAATAACAACAGATTATGCCGCCGCTAAAATGTTTTTACACAGCATGAATACCGAGATGCTTTCCTCTCAAGGAACGGCAATTGATGAAGCAATTAGATTGGCAAAAACCTATTATGATGATGAAGAACAAACCAATCGCGTCCTTATTATAATTTCAGATGGCGAAGATCATTCTAATATTGCTGCTGATATAGCCGAAGAAGCGAGTGAAGAGGGTATTAAGATTTTTACTATTGGAGTTGGAAGTACTAAAGGCGCCCCGATTCCAATAAAGCGCAATGGCATTGTGCTGAATTATAAAAAGGATAATACAGGAGAAACTGTAATTACAAAGCTTAATGAAGAAACCTTGATCAATATCGCCGAACAAGCAAACGGACAATATATTAATGGAAATAATACCAATGATGTTGTCGCTGCCATTCGAGAAATATTGAATAAAATGGATAAAAAAGAATTCGAAGCGAAGGAATTTGCCGAATATAAAGATCAATTTCAATGGTTTTTGGGTTTGGGGATTTTCTTTTTATGTATCGATATATTTTTATTGGAACGTAAAACAGCATGGTTAAGACGCTTAAATTTATTTAATGAAAATCTTTAGTTTGACACAGGATTATTAATCCTAGTTCGAGTGAAATTATAAAGGTTGTGAATAAGGGAAGGAATAATTTTATAGAATTTTTAACGCTAACAAAGCCTAGTGTTTTATAATTTAGTTGATTACAATGAAACAAAATATAGTATACATTTTTTTATTTTTAGTGGTTACGGTGTCTTTTGGACAACAAAAGGATAAAGCATTACAAAAATCTAACGATTTTATTTATGAAGGAAATAATATTGTTGCCAATGATTTTGTAGCTGCCGAGAAGGAGTACCGTAAAGCCATTTCTAAAAAACCCGGTAATGCTACTGGCGCCTATAATTTGGGCAATGCCTATTATGACGAAGGCAACTTTGATGAAGCCTTGATGCGTCATATGGAAGCTGTAAAGTCGGCGACAACTAAATCCGAAAAACATTTAGCCTTTCATAATATAGGCAATGCTTTAATGAAGCAAAAACAATGTAAAGAAGCTGTTGAAGCCTTTAAAAATGCACTGCGAAATGACCCGACGGATGAAGAGTCAAGATATAATTTTGTAGTAGCTAAGGAGTGTGCTGAAGAGCAGCAAAAAAATGAAGATAAAAATAAGGATAAGGATAAAGACAAGGAAAAGAAGGAAGATGAAGATAAGAAAGATGATGGCGATAAAAAGGATGATAAGAAAGACGAAGGCGATAAGGATAAAAAAGAGGGTGATGATAAAAAAGATGAAGATGGTAAGCCTAAGGATGAAAAAGAAGATAAAAAAGATGGCAAGCCAGATAATGAAAAGAAAAAACCACAACAGCAGCCAGGGAAGTTATCTCCACAACAGGTTAAAAACTTGTTAGAAGCCATGAGCAATGAGGAAAAGAAGGTGCAGAAAAAAATGAATGCTAAAAAAGCCAAAGGGAAAAAGGTAAGAGCCGAAAAGGATTGGTAAAATCTCGGTAGTTGGCGAAATAGGAGTGGCAGGCCCTCTATGATTTAGGCGCCGTAGTTATTAACGATACTTTTAAAATGAAATCTATTAAATACATAATTATATTTATTATAGCTTTAACTACGAGCTCAGTTTTTGCTCAGGAAGAAGTTGTTTTTGAAGCAAAAGTAAGCAAGAAAAAGCTTGGGATTAATGAGCGCTTACGGATAGATTTTGTCATGAATAAAGATGGTGATAATTTTAGTCCTCCTAGTTTTGAGAATTTTACTATTGTAGGAGGTCCTAGTCAGGCCATCAATAATTCATGGATTAATGGTGTAAAATCTTTTTCAAAAACCTACAGCTATTTTTTAGCGCCCAAAAAACGGGGGAAGTTTAGTATTTCCCAATCTACCATTGAGATAGAAGGTGAAACGTACAAAACATTACCAGTTGTTATTCAGGTTACTGCGGCTGTAGATAAACCAAAAGACCCCAATGATCCTAACTATATAGCTTCTCAAAATGTACATTTAGTAGCTGAAGTTTCTAATGCCAATCCCTATTTAAATGAGGCCATAACGGTTGTTTATAAACTTTATATTTCGCCAAATACGGGAATTGATCCTTGGCGAGTATTAGATAATCCCAGATATAATAATTTCTGGAGTTTGAACATTGACATGAAAGAGTATAAGCTGATAAATACGACTTTTAAAGGTGAGGATTATCGATATGTTATACTGCGAAAAACAGTGCTTTATCCGCAAAAAACGGGGAAGCTTGTTATAGAGCCATTAACCTTAGATGTCAAGGTGCAGGTCCCTACAAACAGGCGTAACTTTTTTGGAGAAAGACAGATGAGCATTGTCAATAGAACCGTTGCAGCAGGGAATAGGACAATCCAGGTGAAACCATTACCAGAAGAAGGGAAGCCCCTCGATTTTACAGGAGCGGTTGGTGATTTTAATTTTAAAGTCACTACAAATAAAAGTGAATTAAAAGCTACCGAAGCTCTAGAAGCAAAAATTGGAGTTTCAGGAAAAGGAAACCTTAAATTATTTAAACTTCCTAAGTTGACACTGCCGAGTTCATTAGAAGTATATGAGCCGGAACACAATGAGAAAGTGTCCACTAATTTATCAGGGATGCAGGGTAATATTTCAGACTCCTATACTATTGTACCTTCATTTCAAGGGAATTATCCGATCCCTAGTGTTAGCTTTTCTTATTTCGATTTAAAAACTAAAAGCTATAAAACAATTGTTTCAAAAGAGCTTATAGTAAATGTTACAGATGGTCCGGTAAATGGTGCTTTAACTGCAAATAAGGATGAGGATAAAGGGAACAATAAACATTCTGTTGAGATGTCTTCAAGTCAATTTGCAGCTTTTAAAACAAGGACAAATTTAGTGACTATTGAAACCAGGGATTTTTTTAAATCGAAAATGTTTTGGAGTTTTTTACTATTGCCTTTTTTAGCCATTCCGATTGCTATTTTTGTCAGACGTAAGAAAGATCAAAGAGATGGTGATGTCGTTGGAAATAGAATTAGAAAGGCTAATAAATTGGCTCGTAAATATTTGGGTGAAGCCAAAAAGGCTTTAGGACAGAAAGAGAGCTTTTACAATGCCCTTGAAAGAGCATTGCACAATTATTTAAAATCAAAATTAAGCATTGTAACCATAGAATTCAGTAAGGAAAAGATCCAAGAATTATTAAAAGAGAAAGCGGTTAATATTGCAACGGCCGTTGCATTTAATGAGTTGTTAGAAAGTTGTGAATTGGCACGTTATACACCGTTATCTGATGTGGAAATGCAGCAAGATTACGATAAGGCAGCTAGAGTTATATCGGCATTAGATAAACAAATTCGATAATAGGCATTCAAGGCAAAGCATTTTATGAAAAAAACAATATATATTCTAATCCTCTTAATAAGCTCCCTATCCACAGCTCAAAACACTGCTTTGTTTGATGAAGGGAATGCATCTTATAATGAAGGTGATTTTCAAGAAGCGATAACACGGTATGAAGATGTTTTAAATACAGGAGTACATTCGAGTGAGCTCTATTTTAATCTTGCCAATGCCTATTATAAACTCAATAGAGTCGCACCGAGTATTTATTACTATGAGAAAGCACAACAGCTGGCTCCTAATGATAAAGACATACAAAACAACCTGTCGTTTGCCAATAATATGACCATCGATGCCATTGAAAGCATTCCGGAAATTGGTTTTTCTAAATTATTTAAATCGGTTACTAATAAGTTTAGTTTTGATATATGGGCCGTATTAGCTGTGGTTTCTGTATTGTTATTTGTAAGTTTTTTTCTCTCGTATTATTTTTCGTATAGTACCAATAAAAAACGATTTTTATTCTTATCGAGCATTACATCCTTATGCTTAATGGTGCTAACATTGGCTTTTGCCTTTCAAAAGTTTAGTTATGACCAGAAAGATAATCCAGCAATAGTCTTTGCTCAGGAAAGTGATATAAAAGTTGAACCGAACTTAAGAAGTGAAACAGCCTTTGAACTTCATGAAGGCACTAAAGTTCAAATTATAGAGAATTATAAAAACAACTGGACTAAAATAAAGCTTACCGATGGTAAAACAGGTTGGATAGCTACTCAAGATATTAAGGCTTTGTAGTTTGGGTTCTTTTTAACATCTTCTTAAAAAAATATAGCTATATTCGCGCCTTAAATAGTAAAAGCTTGATGCAAAAGCCTAGTATACATATCTTTTTCTCCTTAATTTTTATTGCCTTTCTGACGGCTCCAGCAATTGTGCCTTTGATTGATGATAGTGTCGATATTTCTTTTTTTTATGAATTAAATGAGGAAGAAGGCGAAAATGAAGAGCATGAGGTTACTAAGGATATTGAGCTCATAGTTACGCAATTACACGATTCTGACAATTCTT
>Ga0105356_10003438_pt1 | contig 15573 bp, 12 predicted proteins | sample GOMGulsemesocosm_3_FD_83502 | JGI IMG/M metagenome (GOLD analysis project Ga0105356, IMG submission 83502) | Methane-oxidizing microbial communities from mesocosms in the Gulf of Mexico - GOM9D Gulf of Mexico | ecosystem: Environmental > Aquatic > Marine > Cold seeps | place: Gulf of Mexico...
AGTGATGGCGAAGGTCGTGAAAGCGGAATTTGGCTATTCCTGAGTCAGCAATCAGCTTTTTCCAAGATGAGTTAATATTGTCTAACTTCTGTCCAGTCACCGGGGAAGGGAAGACAAGATCATTGTTTGTGGTTTGGTTGCGCCAGGTGGTGATGGTGGAAAATGCTTCGTCGTTCATCGGGATATGGCGAGTTTGACCGCTTTTGGAGACTTCACCCTGTACGGTGAACAGGCGACCAATCAGGTTTATGTCAGACCAGGACAGTTTGAATAATTCCCCTCGTCGCATACCGGTATTGAGTGCGATTAGGGTGATTGGCTTTAAGTGATCTGTGAACGGGTTGCTGAGTGGGTGAGGGGGTGACAGGTGCCGGGAATTGCGCCACTGTATATACTTAAGTCGTTCTGCTCGCTGGGTATCTTGTCTGGCCTCTAAGGCTGCTCTAAGACTGTTTTCTTCGTCTTTGCTTAGATAGCGCACACTGCTGTTATTGTCGGTTTTAAGGCGCTTCATTCCTGCCAGCGGGCTATTTTCAATCACGCTCCATTCAGCTGCCTTGGACAAAACGGCTTTGAGCGTGGCTACGCGTCTATTAATTGTGGTGGGCTTTAGGCCTTTTTTGCGGGCTTCTGCCATCCATTTTTGAATATCCCACTGTGAAATATCCGACATCTTGCGACCATGAAGGTGGGCAAAATCTACATTGATAGTCCGTAGGGACTCTTTGTGGCCTTTTTGATTTGCTTCCGCCCAAGGTTGGTACTTGTGTGTTAAGAACTTTTGAAGGGTGGAAAATTGGGCTGATTTGCCTAGTTGCTTAGCTTTAACTCTTTCTGCTTGTACGTCCTTGCCGTCAGCAACTAGGCCAGCCTGCTTTTTGGATAAGCCTCTAGCTATATCGGCGGTGATGTCACCATGTCGGCCGATGGTATATTCTTTTTGAGCGCCATTATGGCGGTATGTAAAGATATATATTTTTTTCCCTTTTGGCGTCACCCGAACATTAAAACCTTTAATTTCTGTATCCCATACCCGGTAGCGTTTGCCTGTGGTTGTGAGTGAATTAACTGTGCGAGCATTCAATTTTTTGTTCATCTGTTCGCCTTATTTAAAATAGCCAGCAAATAGCCAGCAAATTTCATGTCCTTTGAGTAACCAGTATAAACGTGTTTATTGGTAATGGAATGGATAACTTGATGAATTTAATGGATAAACTGGTTTATTTTAGGTTCTTGTTGTTTTTATAGGGATATGGTTAAAACGCACTGGGGGTGTGGTGGTCACAGGTTCAAATCCTGTCGTCCCGACCATTTTTGATTGTTTAAATCGGCATAAGAGCCAAGGCTGGCGGTGTACAGGGTTGTACCAAGCTTAGGTCGATTACCCTCTTTCTAGGCGTATAACAAACGTCTTTTTAACCTGCATTCACAGCCTAAATCGTTTATTATCCCGCTATTCGTTCAGGAGCGTGAACAACTATGCAATTTATTGATTTGGCTGCGCAACAAGCGCTGATTAAAGATGAAATCGACCAGGGTATTGCGCGCGTATTAGCGCATGGTATGTATGTGCTCGGTCCAGAGATTTCAGAACTGGAACAAGCCTTGGCAGAATTCGCTGGAACTAAGCACTGCATAGCTTGTGCTAATGGTACCGACGCCTTACAAATCGCCCAGATGGCGTTTGGTATTGGTCCGGGTGATGAAGTGATTGTGCCAGGTTTCACCTTTATAGCAACCGCTGAAACGGTTGCTCTGCTGGGTGCTAAACCTGTTTACGTGGATATTGATCCACGTACCTACAATATTGATCCTGCCTTGATTGAAGCTGCGATTACTCCGCGCACGAAAGCCATCATGCCGGTTTCTTTGTTTGGTCAATGCGCTGACTTTGATGTGATTAACGCAATTGCGGATAAACATGGTCTGCCAGTTATTGAAGATGCCGCGCAAAGCTTTGGTGCAACCTATAAAGGTAAGCGCTCCTGTAATCTGAGCACTATTGCAACGACCTCCTTTTTCCCCGCCAAGCCATTAGGCTGTTACGGTGATGGTGGCGCTATTTTTACCAATGATGATGAACTGGCAACGGTAATGCGCCAAATTGCTAACCACGGTCAGGATCGCCGTTATCATCATGCACGTGTGGGTGTTAACAGTCGTCTTGATACAATACAAGCAGCCATTCTTTTACCAAAACTACGACTTTTCGCAAAAGAGCTGGAGCAACGCCAGCAGGCAGCTGAACGTTATACTGCCATGTTAAATGAGGCTGGCATTGAAACCACTCCTTATGTGGATGCTCACAACACCAGCGCTTGGGCTCAGTACACAATTAGTGTTGAAAACCGTGATAGCGTTCAGGCTACGTTGCAGGAAGCAGGTATTCCTTCTGCTGTGCATTACCCCATTCCGTTAAATAAACAAACGGCGTTGGCTGATGATTCTGTTCATTTACCTATTGGCGATAAAACGGCTGAAGTAGTCATGAGTTTGCCAATGCATCCTTATTTGGATGAGGGCGATCAGCGGAAGATTGTTGATGTGCTTAAGGCTCTTTAGGCTCCATTAATCCAGGACGGATCATGAGTATTAAAATTTTGGTTACCGGTGGTGCGGGTTATATTGGTAGTCATACTATTGTTGAATTACTTAATAGTGGTCAGGAGGTAGTCGTTCTTGATAATTTGAGTAATTCTAGTAAAGAAGCTTTGCGTCGAGTTGAACAAATTACTGGCAAGTCTGTGGACTTTTATCAAGGCGATGTGCTTGATGCCGGTATGCTTGAACAGGTTTTTACTAATCATAATATTAGCTCCGTTATTCATTTCGCTGGTCTAAAAGCCGTTGGTGAATCTGTTGCTCAGCCGCTTAAGTATTATGAAAATAATGTCATTGGCACTATCGTGCTTTGTCAGGCAATGGCTAAGGTTAATGTTAAGAATTTAGTTTTTAGTTCATCGGCTACTGTTTATGGCGACCCTGCCAGCTTACCTATCGCTGAAGACTTTCCAACGGTTGCGACTAACCCTTATGGGCAATCAAAGTTAATGGTTGAGCACGTACTTGCTGATTTGGCAGATTCTGACCCAAGTTGGAATATTGCTTGTTTACGTTATTTTAATCCGGTTGGCGCTCACGAGAGTGGCTTAATTGGTGAAGATCCTAATGATATTCCAAATAATTTAATGCCGTTCATTGCTCAGGTTGCTGTTGGAAAACGCGAACAATTAAGTGTATTTGGCAGTAATTATGATACGCACGATGGATCTGGCGTTCGTGATTATATTCATGTCGTCGATTTGGCTAAAGGTCATTTGAAAGCATTAGAAAAGTTAGCTAAGGCTTCTGGTTTGGTTATTTATAATTTGGGATCTGGGCGAGGATATAGTGTGCTTGATATGGTTAAGGCGTTTGAGAAAGCTTGTGATAAAACGATAGCTTATCAACTTGTTGAACGTCGACCAGGTGATATTGCCGCTTGTTATGCAGATCCAGGAAAAGCTAAAGCTGAGTTAGGATGGGTTGCTACGCATGACATTGATGATATGGCACGAAGTAGTTGGCTGTGGCAGTCGACTAACCCTAATGGGTACGCTGATTGATTCATGGGTGTTAAAGTCGGTTAGTAGCTCAGGTTTGGCGCTGTCGGAGCTGGTGGCTGAGTGTACTGGTTAACTCTAACCGGACACTTTCTTTTGAGTTTTTCAAAGTTAATTGGCGATTGATCGCCATTCGTTGATTACACTCTATTACCAACTTATCGTGACTTCCGTGCAGGCTATGTAAGATACTCTCAGGCCGATATAAGAAAAGCAGAGCGATGCCCCACCAATATCGATTTATGATGGCATTAAAATAGCAATGCCGTGGCATATAAAAACGTGTGAGATATAAAGAGCACTTACGGGTAGAGCGGATCTAAGTTGTTGTTGGTTGTGTCAATTATTCTAGCAAGCTCGCTTGGAGCAGGTGAGAAGTATGGAAGCCTGGAAGCCTGGAAGCCTGGAAGCCTGGAAGCCTGGAAGCCTGGAAGCCTGGAAGCCTGGAAGCCTGGAGATACTGCTGGATGACTGCAGTGTCAATCTTTTGGCGTTCAATACTGCTATTGATTTGAGTCGTTGAGATATGGGAAGCATAAATAGTAAAGAAAATAATATGTTGTGCACGTTGTGCATCTCATGCGACGCATTTTTATGAACACCAGACGTCGATAACAAAACCTTCTGAGATAGATAAGCTTTATGAAAACTTTACGGAGTATCCTTGGTTTGTTGACGTTGAGTGAAAGACGTCAAGGTCTAAGGGTCTTGTTGATGGTTATTGGAATGGCTCTGCTTGAGTCTATAGGTGTGGTTTCAGTGATGCCATTTCTTGCTGTGTTAGGTGATCCTGAGATGATTGAGGTAAACCCTATCCTCAGTGAGATGTTCTCCATAGCGAAAAGCTTGGGTGTAAATGACGCGGATCATTTTCTCATGGTGCTGGGTGTAGGGGCGTTTTCGATAATAATCATTTCCTCTGTATATCGAATTTTTACACATTTTCTACTTAACCGCTTTATTGAGATGCGTAGGGACTCGATAGGATCTCGGCTGCTTGAGACATATCTGTATCAGCCGTACTCCTTTTTTCTTGGCCGTCATAGTGGAGATATGTCAAAAACAGTTCTTTCGGAAGTTGACCAGTTTGTGCACCAAACCCTGCGCCCGGTCATCATGATGCTGGCCTACTCTGTAGTGCTAGTTAGTTTGATTTCTTTGTTAGTTATAGCTGATCCGAAGCTTGCTGCAATTGTCGCGGTAACTTTCGGTTTACTTTATTTGTTGGTGTATTTTGCAATCCGTGGTTATCTGGATAAGACAGGCAGGTTGCGGGTTGAAAGTAACAGCGAAAGGTTTCTGATGGCCTCAGAGGCTTTCGGTGGAATCAAAAGTATCAAGCTTCGTGGTTGCGAGTCATTTTATATGGATCGTTTCTCCTCGGCTTCAGGGCGTTTTGCACGAATATATGCAGGGCATCAAACCTTAACTCAGGCACCAAAATTTATCGTGGAAGCCATTGCCTTCGGTGGCGTCATTTTACTTACTTTGGCTTTGCTGCGTCAGCAAGGTGGAGAGGGAAGCAGTGCTTTGGGGCAGGTATTACCCTTGCTAGGTTTATATGCATTCGCAGCATATCGAATTCAACCGGCTGCGACTGCTATTTATCAGGGCATGGCAAATTTACGCTACGGTGCTCTGACAGTAGATAATTTACGGCGAGATCTGACGATCGGCACTCCTGATGTTCCTAGGCACGACATGCCCCCAAACGGAGGTGTGAGCGAGGTTATTGAGTTAGATAGAATTGATTTCAGTTATCCCGAAACTAGAAAAATGACTTTATCGGGCATTAATTTAAAAATACCAGTCGGTAGCTCTATCGGGATTGTTGGAAGTACTGGATCAGGAAAAACCACATTAGTCGATGTGCTTTTAGGACTTCTTAGACCATCAGAGGGGGCAATACTCGTTGATGGAAAGCCCGTTACTGATAATGACCTTCGTGGTTGGCAGCGTAATCTAGGATATGTCCCTCAAGAGATTTTTTTGACTGATACTAATATTGCGCAAAATATAGCCTATGGTATGCCGGCTGAGGAAGTAGATATGGCTCAGGTAGAGCGTTGTGCGCGTATGGCTCAGGTACATGATTTTATCTCTGAAGAGCTTCCCGATGGATATCATTCGTTAGTTGGGGAACGTGGTGTTCGTTTGTCGGGGGGGCAGCGTCAGCGAATCGGCATCGCTCGAGCACTTTATCATGATCCCTCTGTTATGGTATTTGATGAAGCAACAAGTGCTTTGGATACAGTTACAGAGCAGGCTGTTATGCAAGCAATAGAGGGACTCCAGAATAATAAGACAATCATCATAATTGCGCATCGTTTAAGCACAGTTAGGAATTGCGATAACGTGGTTGTTTTAAAGGGTGGGCGAATAAAGGCTCAAGGTAGTTTTGACGAGCTTTCTAAGAACGACTTTCAATTTAAGGCTATGGTGCAGTCATGATTCTAAAAAATGAAGTTAAAATTCTTGATTGTACTTTCCGGGATGGTGGTTATTACACCAATTGGGACTTCTCGTCTGATTTGATAGCGCGTTATCTTGACGCGATGAAAGCCGCCAAAGTTGATGCTGTTGAATTAGGTTTTCGCTTCTGGGGCAACGACGGATTTAAAGGTGCGTGCGCCTATACAAGTGATGAATTCCTGAGAACACTTGACATTCCTTCAGGTCTTATGGTCGGTGTTATGCTAAATGCTTCCGATATCCTTGTCGACAACGTGTTATGTGAAGATAGACTGGAGCAGTTGGTCCCCGAGTTTGCGTGTAATACACCACTTGATTTAGTTCGTATAGCTTGTCATGTTCATGAATTTAGAACTGCCTTACCCGCGGCTACCAAGCTAAAAGAACAAGGTTATTATGTTGGGTTTAACTTGATGCAAGTGGCTGATAGATCCGTCCAGGAACTTGAGGAGCTAAGTCAGGCAGCTTCTGCCTTTCCCGTCGACGTTCTCTACTTTGCTGACAGTCTCGGTGGGATGCAGGTCGAGAATGTTTCTCGTGTGGTTAATGCTTTGCGCTCAAATTGGAAGGGGCCTATAGGAATGCATACTCATGATAACCAAGGTTTAGCTATGTCTAATGCTCTAACCGCTATAGATGAGGGTGCTACCTGGGTTGACTCGACTATCACTGGTATGGGGCGTGGGCCAGGTAATGCCCGAACAGAAGAAATGGTTATTGAGATAGATTGCCTTCTTAATCGAACCTCGAATTCATTGCCCTTGTTAAGCTTGATAAGTAGTACCTTTAAATCTTTGAAAGAAAAGAATGGTTGGGGGACGAATATTTATTATTACCTTTCGGGGAAATATGGTATTCACCCAACCTACATACAAGAGATGCTAAGCGACCCCCGGTATGATGATGAGGATATCCTTGCTGTTATTGAGCACCTACGTGAAAATGGCGGCAAAAAGTTTTCAGCTAATGAACTTGATATTGCAAGCCGCTTTTATAAAGGAGAGCCTCGGGGGGATTGGGATTCTGCGTCGCTACTTGAGGGGCGTGATGTATTAATCCTCGGCGGGGGGGCTTCAGTTTTTGAGCACAGAGAGGCAATTGAGCGCTATATACGGAGGCAAAAGCCAGTGGTTCTGGCTCTGAATACAAAAACCGATATAGACAGCGAACTAATTGATCTTAGGGTAGCCTCTCATCCTGTCAGGATGCTTTCGGATGTTGAAACACATCTGCGACTGAGTCAGCCATTAATAACACCGGCATCAATGTTACCGCAAAATCTGTTAGCGTCATATTCTGGTAAAACGCTGTTAGATTTCGGGGTGGGCGTTGAGCCTGATACATTTAAGTTTTCCAAGCAGTATTGTATTACTCCTAGTCCATTAGTTATGGCGTATGCGCTTGCTGTGGCTAGCAGTGGAAAAGCTGAATCTATAGTTCTTGCTGGTTTTGATGGTTACCCGCATGGGGATGCTAGAAACGATGAAATCGATATGATTTTGCAGCAATTTAAAACCGCAAACACCAATCAAACCTGTATATCTGTTACCCCAACTATTCACCGTGACATAGTTGTTAAAAGTGTCTACTCCTTATGATGATCCGTTGTTCATTGCTTTTGAGCTTATACCAAGAGTATATATTTTTTCTTAGAAGCTCAGCTTAATGATGTTGCAAGTAAGAAAATACCTGCCGACTAATAATTTTAGAGGATACTTTGTTTACAATGACTAGTTGTGTAATTATTCCGGCCCGCTATGCATCGAGCCGATTTCCCGGTAAGCCTTTGGCTAATATTCATGGTCGACCGATGATTCTGTGGGTTGCAGAGCTATCAGCAAAGGCCGTAGGTAAAGATCATGTTTATGTAGCAACAGAAAGTGAACTTATTGCTGAAACTGTTGTCTCCGCAGGTTTTAAGGCGATCATGACTGATCCAAATGCACTTACGGGAACTGACCGGATTGCTGAGGCGTCGGAAAAACTGAATTACGATGTATTTATCAATGTGCAAGGTGATGAGCCGATTGTTCATCCTGAAGATATTAAACGCTGCATTCAGATAAAGTCTGAGAATCCTGATGATATCGTTTGTGGATTCAGTTGGATGAGAGATGAGGAAGACCCGTCAAGTGTGAATGTACCAAAAGTGGTCGTGAATGAGTCTGATATGATGGTGTATATGTCAAGACTGCCTGTGCCCGGACATAAGGATGAGCAGTATGCTCCTGATAAATACGCTAAACAGGTCTGTATATATGGATTTAGCCGTTCCGATCTGGCTCAATATAAAGCTTTCGGCCGTAAAAGCTATCTTGAAAGCTTTGAAGATATAGAGATACTACGCTTCCTTGAGCTGAATAAAAAAATAAAGATGTTTGAAACACCTCCTGGAAGTCTTGCTGTCGACACCCCTGAAGATGTGGAAGCAGTTGAAAAGGCAATATCGCAACGATGAATCTCTGCAAATATAATACTTATATCTTCGATTGCGATGGTGTGATTCTTGATTCAAATAAATTAAAGAGCAGTGCTTTTTACCATGCTGTTGAGTCATATGGTGACCAGGTCGCAGAGCGTTTTGTTCAGTACCATATAGCTAATGGTGGGGTTTCCCGATATAAAAAATTTGATTATTTCTTTAGTGATATTCTGAATATATCAGTTGAAACTCGCGAAAAAGAGCGTGTGTTAGTACTTTATGCGGATCTGGTCAGGGACGGTCTCATGAAATGTGAGATCGCTTCCGGCTTATATTCTTTGCGTAAAAAATTCCCAGAACCTGTGTGGATGGTGGCGTCTGGGGGAGACCAAAAGGAGCTGAGAGAGGTTTTTGAGGCTCGGGATCTATCTCAGTTATTTGATGGTGGGGTTTTTGGCAGCCCAGATGATAAGGATGTCATTGTTAAACGCGAGAAATTGTCTCCTGATTTTGTTAGTCCGGCTATTTTTATTGGTGATAGCCAACTAGATCACAAAGTTGCCAAGCAAGAAGGAATAGATTTTGTTTTTGCCTATAAATGGTCAGAATTTTCTCAATGGCAGAGTTACTGCGAAGAAAATAAAATATTTTCTGTGCGGGATTTGACAGAGCTTAGTCAGTGTTGTGAATGATTTTATCCTTAGCTGAACTGTAGTTCTAAATGGTTTTCCAAAATCCATTTTTGAGAGTTTCAATGAGTAAAGAAAGAAGAATGGAAAAGAGTCGTTTTCTTTTGAGATTTATAGCTGTCGTTATCTTTAAAAATGGAATTGCTTCTAAGTTAAGGTCGTTTTTAAAAAAACACGCTTCTGGTGGCTCTGTGAGAGTTTTTGATGGCCTGAGGAAAACTAGGAGTGAGAAAAAGTATGAAGACATCACTAACGGTATAGAAGCAATAGAGAGAGGGGAAACACATTATGGTGATGTTATCTCTTTTCTTATTAATGACTTGTTACTTAAATATAAATCAGATGGCCTACGACCGGATATATCGAGAATCCATGGGCTTGATGCAGATAGTTTGACAACTGAGCAATGGTTAAAGGTATATTTCTCATTTTTTTCTAGTGGGCTTCTTTTAGAGTCTGCGATCTTGAGGTCTAAGGCTGTAAGCAGTTGTTTAAGGGAGTATGCAGAATATCCGGGAGATATAACCCGAAGACATATAGCTTTAAGTGCTCTGGTCGAGCTCGAATGGGATGTCCAAAAGATAAAATCAGCAGTCGGTAACATGTCAAACGAATTTGAGCTGCTAATCAAAAATGAATCTGTAGCTTCTCAGAGCGTTTTACTAAGTGACTTTGAAAATGAAAATTTTTCAAAACTATTGAATGGTAAGCGTATCGCCATTATTGGCCCTTCAGCTTCGAAAACTCTGGATGCTGAAGAATTAGGACAGTTTGATCTTTTGATTACGACTAATGAGCACGGTGATAATCCAATTGTTAATGAGTTTATATCGAAAGGAAAGTGCATATCCTACTATAACTCTTATCATTCCAAACTGCTTCATCAAGAGCGGGGTTTAAGGCCTTACGATACAAGTTTGTTTTCGGTTTATCGCGCTTTTGAATATGACTATCAGGTATATCAGGCGTTACGAGATCATGCTAGGAAAATACATAAAAATGACCATTTTTTTAATGGTGTGCCTCAAGCTTTTCAGGCGATTTTACATGACATTTCGCATTTTGATTTTTTGGAAGTAAAAGCTTTTGGATTTGATTTATACGCATCGGCGCAACCATATCGTAGCGGTTATAAATCGCCAACCCACAGAGTTTTGTATGACCTTGGTAGGCATGATTTAATATCCAACTTTCTTTATACAAAGTCATTTTTTGATTCGGGAAGGCTGGAGGCTGATGATTCGTTACGTCAAGTCCTTAATTTAGATTTGTCTGAGTATTTGGAAAAAGTTGAGACGTGCATCGTACACTGGTGAATATAAATGTTGATAATTGAGAAGATAGTTATATGAGTAAGGGTATTCGCTCGGCTCTTGTTTTTACGCAGATGTTTCCTAAATCGGGGGATGATGCAGTGATTAGTGGAATGATAAAAAACCCTTTCTATCAAACGCTATCTCTGAGTAAAACGGGTTGCAATGTAGATGTTATTTCGACTGGAACTAGCCGGGAATCTTATGAGTTGGACGGGGTAAGGGTTTTTTCTATAGGAGATGGATTTTTAAAAGGTATGGTTAAGTCTTTCTCTTATGAATTGAAGATGTTTATAAAGTACCTGTCCTTAGCTCGAAATAATAATTATGACGTTATTCATGTGCATCATCTTAATGTGCCATGGTTAGGGCTTCTTAAAAAAACGGGTCTATTGAAATCACACCTTGTTTATACAGCGCATGGTACATCGACACCTGAGCTCAAAGCAGCTCGTCAAGGTAGTTGGCTTTTTTATTTTCTATTAACAGTAAATGGTAAATTACAACATATATTGGATAAGTGGTGTTGGAAGCAAGCTGAACTGCTTTTATCGCCTAGTGCGTTTCAAATAAAAGAAATGCACGAGTTATACGCTGTCGAAAATAAGGCTGTTGAAGTGGTTTATAATGGCTATGATGAAAATCTTTACTATAAGAATGAAGATTCAGGGCGTGATATAAGAAAGAAATTAGGAATAGGTGAGGAGGACAAGGTTGTCATTTTTGTTGGTCGGGTTGCTCGCAAAAAGGGAATAGACCTTCTGATCAATGCAATGGATGAGGTTCGTGTCTCATTACCTGATGCTAAGTTAATTATAGTTATGGGATTTATTGGGCGACAAAAAGACTACAAGGACCAGATCTATGCTATGGCCTTGGAAAGAGAAGATGTCCTTCTGTGCGAAAATGTCCCAGAGTCACAGTTGGCAAGTTATTATAATGCTGCTGATCTCTGTGTAGTTCCCTCGCTGGGATATGAATCTATACCTACGGTAATTTACGAAGCCATGGCTTGTGGTGTGCCTGTGCTGACACAGGGTTCCTGGGGAATCCCTGAGGTTTTAAGTGGAGACTTTCTCAAAGAGAGTGAGCTAAAAAATAAGACGTTACCTCAGCGAATCATAGAGTTATTGAGTGACGATGAGCTTCTTGGTCGCTATTCTTCTGAAAATTTGAAGAATGCTAAGCAGTTTTCATGGGGTGATGGTGGAGACAAACTTTTGAATATTTTTAATAAGCATTTAAATGATGAGTAATCCTGTGAAGAAAAAGATCCTTCTTTTGGACTTTGCCCAAGAAACAAACTCAGGTGATGATATTATGCAGAGGGCAATTATTGAGCTCTGTAAAAAGAATTTTGAAGGTGAGTTTAGTATAGCGAGCTACTTCGGTGTTAATGAATTTTCCTATGCTAGAAAAGAATTTACGGGCTATAAAGAAGATTATTCGTTAGATACATCCGGCGGTCTTTACCCAACAGTTTTTTTGAAGCCTTTAGGTGGTGTTTTAGGGCGTCTACAGGCGGGTAAGAATATTATTAGAGTGGTTTATGCACTGTGGTTTTTGGTGATTATTGCATTGCTCCGAATGAAATTGCCTATGCCTATCACGGAATTATTCTTATCCAATGCTCAAAAGCAGGCACTTAAAAAATATAGATCTTCTGATGTGATTATTTGGAATGGACGTAACTTTAGAGGTAAAGGCCAGTTTGCTGAAGCCTTAAAGATTTTTGAGCTATGTGCAAACCCGATACTTTGTATGTTATTAGGGAAGCCTGTAGTGTGCGTAGGGTCATCAGTTTGGACGTTAAATAGCAGTATTTCTCGTTACTTAATTCGTTGGGTTGTTCGAAATTCAAAACTTTTTCTAGCCCGAGAAAAAAGTTCTTTTAACTATATAAAAGAGAAAGTATTCGTAACGGAGGGATGCGAGTCTCTTCAATATATGCCCGACTTATCGTTCTATTCTTTGAATGAGGTTATTACGCGAAAAGGTTTCAAATGTTCCAGCGAATCGAAGGGCGTGGTTGCGTTGACACTTGTAGGAAGGCGTGAGTTTCCCAGCGATGAAGTCCATCAGCGCTATTTGAAAGCAATATCTGACCTCATAAATCATATCACTCTGTTGAACTATAAAATTCGAGTAGTGCCACAGGTGACATATTCACTGGAGCCATATGAGAAAGAGTTACAAAGCATAATTAGTCAAAGTGCAGATTCAAATATAGAAGTGATTGAAGATTCTCTTGGGACAGAGGGGTTATTGGTTGAGTATATATCTGCCGATGTATTGGTAGCTTCACGTATGCACTCTGCCATTTTTGCCAGCTCTGTTGGGACTCCTATCGCTGCTGTTTCGTATGACTCAGGTGCTAAATGGACGATTTTGGATGACCTTGGCATAGATTCTACTATGATTATTCCTGCAGATGATGTCTCATCCAGTGCGCTCATAGAAAATTTCGATAAAGCGGTATCGCTTGGGAAATTAGATGAATCTAGAAATCGTACTGGATATCTGGCTGCAGAAATCGATAGAGTCTTTGAAGAGCTTACGAAACGCTCATGGATGGTTTAGCTCTTTTGGTGATTGATATATTATTCATGCTATTTTCTTCAATGTCTGGGTAAGTAGCATTCTATGGCTTCATTAAAAAAAATTAGTATAATCATGCCTTCTTTCAGAGGAGGAGGAGCTGAACGGGTTTTTATCGACTTGGCCGAAGGTCTGGCTGATACAGGTTACATAGTTGACCTAGTCGTAATCAATGATGAAGGACCGTACCGCAGCTGTGTAAATAAAAAAGTAAACATTGTGTGTTTATTTGGAAACAGCGCTTCTCGTAGTCTGTTTAAGTTGAAGGACTACATAAAAGGCTGTGAATCCAGAACTATATTTTCATGCCTTACCCATCTTAATATTATTGTATTGATAGCTTCGCAACTGGCACGTTTTAAAGGTCAGATTGTGGTTACAGAGCATAATCATTATTCTCTTGAAAAGGCAGACCTACCTCGTCTTAAAGCATTTTTTCTAAAATTTTTCGCGAAGTATTTATACCGAATGGCTGACAACGTTATTGCGGTGTCTCAAGGCGTAGCAGATGATCTCAGCACTTGTTTAAAGATCGATAGTGACCGTCTTCAAGTTATATATAATCCGATTGATTCAGAACGAATTTGTTTGCTCTCCAGGAGTGTTCCTCAAAACGTTACTCCTCTTATCAATGAGTTGCCTTCAAGCCGGTATTTCATTGGAATCGGAAGATTAGTGAAGCAAAAGCGCTACGATTTAATGATAAAGGCCTTTCGTCAGGTTCGAAGCCGTGACAATAATGTAGCTCTGGTTATTCTCGGCGATGGACCTGATAAGACTGAGCTTCAGCAATTAATTAAGGATGAACAGCTTGAAAATTGCGTTTATCTTTTAGGCTTTATCGACAATCCATTTTATTTATTAGCTGCGGCAAAAGCTCTGGTTTTATCATCTGACTTTGAAGGGTTCGGGAATGTTATTGCTGAGGCTTTAGTTCTGGGTACCCCTGTTGTTTCTACTAATTGTCCGAGTGGGCCCAGTGAGATTTTGGCTAGTGGTGAATTTGGTTCTGTAGTTGAGCCTGGGAAGATCGACCAGCTTGCGTCCGCTATGGTTGATATGCTCGGAGAGAGTGGGTTTGAAAAGCATGATTTGATTGCAAGGGGAAAAGAATTCGATAAATCATGTGCGGTTTCGCAATATGAAAAGCTATGCAGAGGTTGAGTTAGAATGAAGGTATTGCATGTCATTACTGATTTAAAGGACGGTGGCGCAGAGGCTGTGTTATATAGACTTGTCCATGCGACTCCAGAGGATACTCATCATATCGTATGCCTTGGTAGCGGAGGGAAATATGCGGAATTACTTTCTCAAGAAGGTTTTTCTATAGATATTCTGGATGTGAAATCTGGAGTTTTTGGTTTCTTTCGGGCGTTTAATTTCAAAAAAATAGTAAATAATTTCAAGCCGGATGTTATTCAGGCCTGTATGTATCATGCCAATTTTTTTACGGGTATCTACGGGTATTTATTTCGTTCCGTGCCTATATTTTGGGGAATTCATCACACGAATCTTGATAAAGAGGCGGATCCTAAAGTAACACACCTTATGTCCAACCTATGCTCGAAACTTTCTTTCAAAGTTCCTTTTTCTGTGATTTGCTGTGGTTACAAGTCTCAATCAGTTCACTTAGATTATGGGTATTCAGAAAGAACGTTAACCGTTGTACCTAATGGCTATGATACAAGCAGTTTTAAACCTATATTGGAAGGTCTTGATTCTATTAGGGGTTCAATAATAGGTGGTCGAAAACATGGCCTTATTTTGGGGGCTGTGGCACGTTTCGCGCCTCAGAAAGACCATAATAATTTATTGCTTTCGCTGTTAAATTTAAAAGCTAAGGGACTAGATTTTACTTGTTTATTAGTCGGCACGGGGTTGGATAAAGAGAATAGTGAACTCATATCAAGAATCGAGGAGCTTGGTTTAGAAGGTGATATTATTCTGCTAGGGCAACAAAATAATATTAATCAAATAATGAATGTACTGGATGTTCATGTGACATCCAGTGCTTTTGGTGAAGCTTTTCCTAATGTTATATGTGAAGCTATGGCATGCGGAACCCCATGCATTACAACGGATGTTGGCGATGCCGGTTATATAGTTGGCGATAGTGGGTGGGTTGTTCCACCGAGGGACCCAAGTGCTCTAGCAGAGGCCATAGTTAAAGCGGCAAATGATATTGAAAATTCGGATTGGGCTGCACGTAAAAAAAATGCACGTAATCGAATTTGTGATAATTTCAGTATTGAAAGAATGGCTCAGGGTTATAGGGAGCAGTGGAAACAGAGGTAAGCCCCTAATTTCCTAGACACTCAATAGCTTCACATACTCGACTGGTGAGATGCCGCCATTGTTTCCGTGACGAGGTTTTGGGTTGTAAAAAACTCTACGTAATTGAAAACATCTGATCGGGTAATCCCCCCGAAAAATAGTAGTGCTCAAAAGTAGAATTTTCTCGTAATCTAAACGCAGGA
>Ga0105356_10003440_pt1 | contig 15572 bp, 12 predicted proteins | sample GOMGulsemesocosm_3_FD_83502 | JGI IMG/M metagenome (GOLD analysis project Ga0105356, IMG submission 83502) | Methane-oxidizing microbial communities from mesocosms in the Gulf of Mexico - GOM9D Gulf of Mexico | ecosystem: Environmental > Aquatic > Marine > Cold seeps | place: Gulf of Mexico...
TCGCAGTTAGTTTAACTGAAAATAATACAAACCCAGTAAATTACCTTTAAAGATGGCTAAAAAAGAAGCGACTATAGAAGAAAGATTAAAAGCATTATATGACTTACAGGTTATCGATTCAACTATTGATAAGATTCGTACGGTTAGAGGTGAGTTACCTTTAGAGGTTCAGGATTTGGAAGATGAGGTTGAAGGGTTGTCACTAAGATTAGATAAGTTAACAAGCGATATAGAAGATCTTACTACAGAGATTTCAAACAAGAAAAACGGAATAAAAGATTCTGGAAATATAATTAAGAAATACGAAGAGCAACAAAACAAAGTTAGAAATAACAGAGAGTTTGATGCGATTACAAAGGAAATGGAATTTCAGACTTTAGAAATAGAATTATCTGAAAAGAGAATTAAAGAGGGTGAATTCAAATTGATTTCTAAACAAGAGAAACTTGGACAAGCAAAAGAATATTTAGATGGAAGAAAGCTTGATTTAGAGAACAAGCAAAAAGAGTTAGAAGAAATTACTGGAGAAACTGTTGCTGAAGAAGATAAATTAGAGAAAAAATCGGCTAAAGCAAGTAAAGTAATTGATGATAGATTATTAAAAGCTTATACTCGAATTAGAGGAAATGCTAGAAATGGTTTAGCAGTTGTTACTGTTCAAAGAGATTCTTGTGGTGGTTGTTTTAACAAAGTACCACCTCAAAGACAAATGGATATTAAGAATCACAAAAAAGTATTAGTTTGTGAGCACTGTGGTAGAATTTTAGTTGATGCTGCATTTGATCCTAACTATATAGAACCTACAGAAGAAGAAGCGAAACCAAAAAGAAGAGTGACACGAAAGAAAAAAACGGAAGCTTAGTGAAACTTTTTTTTGAAAAAATAATTTCTTAAATAGGCAGTTGAACTAATCCTAATGAATAGCGAGATCTAATTTAGAAAAATATAAAAAAAACCGCTACAGAAATGTTAGCGGTTTTTTTGTTTTTTTAACGTTATTCTGAATTTGATCCAAAGTTTCTTTTATAATTGGGAAGATTATTTACTACAATACTTTCCAATTAAGGAATAGCCTTTTGTAATACCTAACTCACCAGCTTTACTTAAATCTTTACATGCTTGGTCGTTGTTCTCTAAAATTAATAAGATTAAAGCTCTGTTGAGGTAGGCTTCAGCAAATGATGACGATAGGTTGATTGCTTTACTATAATCTTCAATAGCACCAATGTAATTTTCATTTTGAAATTTTAAGTAAGCTCTGTTAAAGTAAGCATAAGTGAATTTCGGATTAAGTGCAATACACTTATCATAGTCTTTAATAACCATTGCTAAACTATAGCTACTTGTTTCGTCTTTTTTTAATATCTGATAAAGCATGTTTGCTTTACCAAAATAAGCCATATAATTATCTGCATCTAAATGCAAGGATTTGTTAAAGTCTAAAATTGCTCTATCGTAGATGTTTAATGAGGCATTAATAACTGCTCTTTTTAAGTATAATTCACCATTTTTATAATCCAATAATATTTTTTCGTTTATGGCAACAAGTTTTTTCTTTTTGAGTGTTTCATTAATTAAGTCATTGTCATTCAAAAGGAAATAAGCTGAATAGGAGTTGTTTTTTTTATTCCACGAATCAATAATACGTTTATTGTTGTTGGAGGCAAGTAAACTAATATAATACGGACTCACTAAGGCAATCTCTGTATTAGATAGTTGTTCCACATTTTTATTGTCCCCATTACTAAATGAGGTTACCTTGGCAATGTTCAGCTCTTCATTTCTTTTTAAACTATCCGTAATATCTAATTTTGTATTATTAATTATTTCGGCTGTATGTTTATCTTGATTTGCCCCAATATAATCACCAATTTGTTGTTTTAAACTAGCTCTTAATTTATAGGCATCAACAAAATCAGGATAAATTTCAATGACCTTCTCAACATCTATTCGAGCTAATTTCAATTTCTTTAAACGATTATAAATTGTTGCTCGATTATAATAGGCTAATATGTTTTTAGAATTTAATAGAATAACTTTTTTATAATCAGCAAGTGCTAATTGATAGGCCTCATTATCCGTATAAATTAAAGCTCTATTGTAGTATGCTGAGGTAGAATTAGGCGAAAGTTCTAAAACGGTGTTTAAATCTTTAAGCGCATCATCTTTATTGTCCATTTTATTATAAATCATTGCACGTTGAAAATAGGCGTAACTGTTTTTATCATCTAAATGCAGTGCTTTTGAAATGTCATTTAAGGCAGCATTATAATTCAATAAATAATATTGAGAAGTTGCTCTTCTTACATATGTATTCGCTTTTCTGGGGTTACTTTTTATGATGATGTTAAAATCGTTTATGGCTTTATAATAATTTTTTAATCCTAATTCTGACATACCTCTGATAAGGTAAACCAACTCTTTATTGTTGTAATAACGAAGCGCTTTTTCACAGTCAGAAATGGCATACTCATAATTCTGAAGTGAGTTGTGTGTAATGGCTCTATTTAAATAGATGTCAGAATTAGTCGAGTCAATAGAAAGGGCAGCTTCAAAGTCATCAAAAGCACCTTCGTAATCAAATAACCGTTCTCTAGTTGATGCTCTGATGATATAATTGTCGATAAAGAGAGGTCTGAGTTTTATTGCTTCTGTAAAATCATGTTCAGCACCAATGATATCTCCTAATTCCAATTTTGCTATGCCTCTATAATAATAAGGCTCATAATTTAGCGAGTCATTTTTAATGATGTAATTGAATTTTTCAATAGCACTTTTATATTGTTTTTCGGATAGTTCTAACCTGCCAATCAGTAGCTTGTTCTCTTTTTTTATTTGTCCAAATAACAATGTTGCAGAAAATAAAACGATAAATAGTAAGAAAGGTTTTAACCGTGTTATTATAGCGTTCATTTTGTTGATTTCAAATTCTTAGCAAAAAAACAGATAAATTGTTTTCATATCACAAGTATGAGGAGTTTAAACGTTAAAGAAATATAAATTATTTCAAATTATATGTGTAAATCATTTTACCATGAGCGACCACTAAATTTGAAGTGTTATCATTATTTAAATCATCAATACTAAATGGTGTTGAGCCTGTTAACGGGAATCCATCTGTAATAGTACCCTTAGTGTTTATTAAGTAAATCTTATTTTCAGTTACAATTCCAAGGCTCGTTTCTTTATTTGAAATGTTAAAGTATAAAGGGGGATGTGTAATGGCCGTTTCAAAAGTATTGCTGTACAATTCCTTTTTATCGATATCAATTATTTTTATGTTGTTCTCGTAAGCAATCGCAAAATCTTTAGAATTGTTATTGTTAAAATCAAAGAAATTGAATTTTGCTTCTGGTTGGTTGTATTCATTTATTATAAGTGAAGTCTTTCCATTTAGGTTTAATTGACTAATGTTTCCTAACGAATCCATTGTCGTTAAATAGGTATTCGCAATAGTATTTCCCACTTTTAAATAGATGGGGTTTGAAGAGACTTCAAGTTTGCTTTCAAGAATCAATCTGTCTTTACCATTTCTTTGTATTACTTTAACCTCTCCACTTTCTAATGGGACAACAATGTAGTCCTTATTAGAATTTGAGAAATGCCATGTTTTTCCAGTTGAAAAACTGCTTCCTGGTTTGAATTTCCAGCCTTTTGTCTTTGCTCCAGTTATATCATAGTTGTAAAGCATGTTGTCTTCGCATCCAATAATTATACGGTAGTTTCTGTTGTGTGTATAATCTAATGGATTTACTTCATTAGTCGCTTTACTTGGTAATTTTACCGGGTAGCTTTCTACATTATTCCCATTTCTATCAATTAAGTAAATTTTTGATCTTGTATTAAATAGCAATTGTAGCTTATTGTTTTTATAAACATCAATTTGGTGTATTCCCCCCATAATAGGTTCTTGTAATTGTTTGGTCCAAATTACTTTTCCAATGTTGCTTATTAAGTAAATCTTATTGGCATTATCTTGTACAAATATTTCTTTGGCTTTGGTTTTATGATTTAAAACAATGTATGGAGTTGAACTAATAGATGTGTCTAGCATTAGTTCCCATAGTGAAGCTGTTTCTTGTTTATAAACAGGGTTGTATTTAAGATGAATGTTATTGTAGTATAATCCATTTTTTTCACTACTAACTTGAAGAGATAATGCTTCAAACTTTCTGAACATATCAATTTTATCATCATAAATAGGTAAATATTTTTCTATAGAAAATTGCTTGTAAAGATTTGTTGAACGAGCAACATTGTTGTAAATAAAAATATTACTATTTGAAGAAAGGTTGTCACTAAAGTCATTAAAACTATCATTGTTCTCTAATGTTTTTTCATTGATCACATTGGTGATGAATTTTTTTAAACCACTTTCAGAGTTTCCAAAAACTACATAATCATCAATTACAGTATAAAAATGAAGCTCTAGATTTACAAAGGGCTTGCCGAATAAATTGTTAAACACATTATTAATCTCAATTTTATTAATGATGTAATCATTAAAATCAATCAATTCAAACGCTACTTCATTAACTTTAGATGAGATGCTAAGTAAATCAGTTGTTGTTTTTTTGATATTGTTTGTTTGGAAAACAACAAATTTGTTATTAGAGAAATCTTCGGTTAACGATTCCGTAATAATAAAAGAAACCTCGTGACCTATATTAGCGAGTAATTCTTCCTCTAAATCTATGCTATATTTTTGTGTTTGATTGTCTAAATATTTCTGAAAATTAAAAAACTGATTCGTATTTTTTAATGAAAGCTTTCTATCTTCAAAATATCTTTCTGGATTGCTCAGACCATAATGATATAAAAATGCAGTATTAAATGGTGCAATAGTCAAAATATCAATATTCTGAGATTTTTGATTTTTAAATAAAGTAACCCAATTGTTGTCATCAGAAAAACTAAATCCGTTTAAACTTATACTGTTTGATTTAATGTTGAGGTCTAGCTCTGTCCAGTTCGTGTAGCGCTCTAGTTTGTTAGTATACTTCTTACTAGATTTATTAATGTATTGATTAATAATTTTCGAGATGTATTTATTATTAATAAATAAATTTCCATCTTCAGAATGACCAGAGTTTGCGATCATTCTTGCAAAGTTAGCATCATTAATTAAGCTGGTTTCTGTATTTAATTGTCGAACAACATCTTCAATTAACGATGTACTGTAACTAAATGCAAGTGTATTTCGATAAATGATTATCGAAATTTTAGAGTCTTTGTTTGTAGGGAATGTGTGAATTGTTGCTCCATCATATTTTCGAGATTCAGGATTCTTATGAGTAACATTTTTAATTTTTCGAATTAATTTATCTTCAGTAATATCTTCACTTATAGTGATGTAAAAAATAAATCCAAAATCATTAGCTCCAGAAAGGTGTAGAGAAGTTAAAATGGGTTTGTCACTAAAAAGAGGCTTTAAAGTGCCTCTCAAAAGAGAGTCTAAATAGTGTAAATTAGTAGTTGTTTCTTGGGCTATTTCTGTGTTAGAAATTAAGTCTTCCCAAATAATATTAGTGGTAGATAGCTTGTTGTATAAAACGCTAAAGTTAGTCTCTTTTAAAATTAAAGCTGCATTTTGTGGTATGGCTTCAAAAGATGTTTTGTTAACAGGTTGTTGTACATTTTTATAGAAGTTGTAGGCAATGATACTTACAGCAGCCATTAGCAAAATGAACAAACTTAATAGGATTCTTTTAGTCATAGAAATACTTCTTATAAGGTATAAAAGTAATTCGTATTCAGAAACTAAAATGAGTCTATCTCTTAAAGAGTTAACAACTGTTCGTTAATAGGCTAAAAGTATTTGGCAAGCGAAAATTCAACAAAACCATCTTTTCTTATGAGGTATAAAAAGTCAGTATCATCAACCTTATCAAACCCAAGAGCTTTAGCGCTTATTTTCCATGAATCTCCAATTCGTCTATTCGCTTCAGCAAAAAAAGTGATAGTTCCTTTTTCTCTATCAATATTAGCTCCACCTAAAAAGTCGGTACTTTGTTTGTCGTTAAAGCCAATTCTCATTCCAACAAAAAAGTCATCATTCAGCCCATTAATTGATTCATCTCCTCGGTCATCAAAAGTGTATTCTACTAAAAATCCTAAATCAGTTTTAAAAACATTACTAAAAGTGTATTCTCCACCTGCTGTAAATGCTTTAATCGTTTTTCTTTCACTAAATCGATGGATGGCTTCTAATTTCCAAAGCATTGCTCCCGTAGTTAATTGGAATTCTAATGCTGTCTGATTAATAAGTTCATGGAAAGGAGTGATGACAACTGAATTTATGGAAGGAGAAAATTCAGTTCTAAATAAAGGTGTTCTACTAGTTCCGTAAAAATGAGAAACTGCCAGATCAAAAGATTTAATACTATGTGACCATCTTAATGCTAAATCCGGATTGTATTCTTCGTGTTCACTCTCATACAATGTTTTATCAGCAATTTGGAAAGGCGGTCTTCCACGACCATTCTGTCCAGGAAATTGTAACTTTCTAAAGTAGGGCATTACCATAAGGTCAAACACTCCAAATTTTGGTGAAAATGATAAGTGAACCATTGGTTGACCTAATTTTTTTTCAATATCATTGCATTCTAAAAAATCATCTTGATTAATAACGTTTGCTAAATGATTAGATTCAGTAAACCCCCAATATATTTGTTTAGCACCAATACTAATTTCCCATTTTTTTATAACCCGTTGATAATAAAGTTCTCTAACATCCCAGTGTGTTTGGTTATTGTCGTGTTGATTTAGTCTGCTAAAACCTTTAAATTGAATGAGCTGTTTTCCTTTGGCCCATTCTAAATAAAGTTCAGGATTAAAAACTGTAGAAAAATAATCAGGTTTTTGGCCAGGGTATAAAGCATCTTCAGGGTAGAATCTATAGTCTCCACGTATGTTTCCTGAGATTTCTTTGGTTAAAGTTTTTTCTTTTAACGGAGTTGAAATTACGTTTTCAATAATAATTCCTACTTCAGAAATGTTTTCGTCAAGAATTTCTTCTTCTAAGATTTCCTCTTCAATTATTTCTTCTTCTATAACTTGAGCATTTATCATATTACTCATTGAGAGTAATATGATAGATGTTATGATTGTCTTGTTAAATGCCATTTATTTTGCTCTTTTCAAACTGTTTTGAGTAAAACTTTCTTCAGTAATATTGGGATCGTTAAACTTGTAGTTTTTAAATTCTAAGACTGTTTCTTTCCCGTTTTGATGATTTACCATTTGCATTTCATCTGCTCTCCAAAATTTCCCTAAATATTGTTTGTATTTAGAATAAGTCAGTGTTTTTAATTTACTTCCCTTTCTGTCAAAGAAAACAATTGCCTCGGGTCTTAAGTTGGCTTTATTGATATATACCGTAATTGTTTTATACCCAGAAGTTTTGGCAACAGGAATTCTTTCTAACTTGTAACAAACAATTCCTTTTATTTTTACCAAGCCAATATACTTATGTGAGTACTTTTCAACTTCTTGAGATGAAAGATCTTCAAAAGCAAATTCACTTCCCATAAATGGTCCAGATTTATTACTTGAAGAAATTCTTTTCACTCTCTTTAGAGCCGGTAAATATAGCCATTGGTCGTCATCACCTATTTTGTGCGTGTAGGTCATACTCGCTGTTCCTTTCACATCTTTTGGAGTATCAAAAATCGTTAAGGATTTATCTCCATCTCCACTAACTTCTAGATTTATTCCATGAGTTTCACGAGTTGTCGTTTGACCGTTTTTATTTTTCAAGATCATCGTCAATGAATTGGAAGAGTTTCCCCAGCCATTATCTGCCGCTTCGGCTTTTTTAGAAATATCCAATCCTTTTTGTTCTGGCGTTTGAGCCATTACTGTACTGAAAGCAACCAAGATGGCTGCTGTCAGTGTAAATATTCTTTTTTTCATAGTAGTTTATTTTAATGTTTTTAATTCGTTTATTTATTTTCAATTTTTGAACCCATTTTGTCAATGGTCAATAATAGGGCTGGTAGTAATAACATATCTAAAACTAATGCCACAACAATTGTTATCGCAGTTAATTTACCCATATTCGCATTTAAGCCAAAGGCCGACTGCATCAATACGCTAAAGCCAATTGTTAATACAACAGTTGTTACAATTACTGCTCTACCAACTGTATGGAAAGCATATCTAATAGCATCTTCTGGTGATTTCCCCATCTCTCTTCTTGCTCTAATGTATTTAGCTAATAAGTGAATCGTATCATCAACAACTATTCCTAATGTCATTCCCAATACAACAGCAACGGACATATCGATTTCTCCTTTTATAAGGTACCAAAATCCAAATGCAACAGCAATAGGGGTTACGTTGGGTACTAAGCTTAATACTCCATATTTAAAGCTTCTTAAGGCAAATATTAAGATTAAAGAGATTAAAATTAATGCTCCGAATCCACTTTGTAACATACTTGTCATATTAGTAGCAGTAATGTGTGAGAACATTAATGTTGTACTAATACCAAAACTGAACATTTCTTCAGGAGCATTATCTCTTAGCCATTGTTCCGCTTTTGCAGTTAAAGCCATCATCTCATTACTCGATACGTTTTTGGTTGTTACAGTAAAACGAGTTTCTGATTTATCTACATTAATTTGATTGTTTAAATCGAGACCATAAGGTAGAGACATTTCATACAATAATAAGAATTGAGCTGCTTCTTCTTTTGTTTTAGGAATTTTGTAATAAGCTCTATCGTCTCCATGCATAGACGCATTTACTCTTTTCATTGTTTCAGAGAAAGCATTGACGTGAGTTACTTCTGGTTGTGTTTTGAACCATTTTTCAAATTCCTCCATTTTATTAAGGTAGTCTGGATTACTAATTCCGTCAGCTTCTCCAGCTCCTAATGAATATTCTACATTGTAGATTCCTGTAAGGTTTTCTGCAATGTAATCGGTATCAGTTCTAAACTTTACACTTTTGTCAAAGAACTCAACAAACTGATTGTTTAACTCATTTTTCAGTGCTAATGAACTAATTCCTAAAACAAATAAGACAGAAACAACTAATACAACTTTGTATCTTCCAATAATAAAATTGGCAAGCTTATCTAATAAAGGTGTTTTTCCTTCAACTACCTCTTTCACTTTAATTCTGAAAGGGAAAATAGCAACTAAAGCAGGAAGTAAAGTTACGGACAGTAAAAATGCCGCAGCAACTCCTATTGCAGTAATATTTCCTAAATCATGAAATGGTGCTCCTTCAGCAAAATTCAATGTCAAGAATCCAATTATTGTAGTAACACTAGTAATGAAAACTGGCATAAAGTTGATTCTGATACTTTCAATAATAGCCTCTTTCTTTGCAACTCCTTTTCTCATCAATTGCAACATAGTTACCAGTAAGTGGATACTATCTGCTATTGCTAAAGTCATAATCATTGTTGGTGCAGATGAAGAAGGTCCTGTTAATTCAATTCCTATCCATCCTGCAATCCCCATAGCCGTCATTATGGAAAAGATTAATACAAAAAGCGAAATGAAGAAGCTACTAACGCTTCTTGTTGTTATTCCAACGGTAATTAAAATTAACAACAACATTAAAGGAACTAATGTTCCCATATCTCCCATAGCCTCTTCTGCAAATGCTCCATTCATCATTACAATTCCTGAAATATGTGTTTCATGGTTAGGGTGTTTTTCTTCCCATTCACTTACCATATTTCTTACGTAATTCATTACTTGCATTGGAGCATCCATACTATCCGCAGGAAAGCTAACAGTTACGTTTACTGCAGTTACAGATCCTGCTTTGTTAACTAATCTGTCAATTAAGATTGGCTCTCGCATTGCAACAGCTTTGATGTATGCCATAGCAGAATCAGATTTGTTTTCTAAATCTGTTGCTAATGGTTCAACAAACATATCATCTCCAACAGATCTAGTGTGCTGGTAGTTTGATAAAGCATCTACTCTAGTAGAGTAAGGTACTTGCCAAGCCATTTGTTCTAAATCTTCAACGGCAGCTAAAGTTTCTTTGGTGAAAACATCACCATTTTTCGGGCTTATTGTAATAAAGGCATTATCGTCTTTAGTGTACTTTTCTTGTAGGCCATCAAAAGCTAATACTTGCGGATTGTCTGCGTCAAAAAAGATGTGATAATCATTATTGAATTTTAAGTTACTTCCACCATTCCCTGCGGCCATAACAGCTACTACTGTAAAAAGTACAATGAACCATCGTCTTTTTACGACCCAGTTCGCGAATTTTTTTATTCTCTTATTTTCTCCCATTTTTATTTATGTTAAGTTAGGTTGTGTTTTATTGTGTTATTATTTACTTTCTAATAATTTTTGTTCTAAAAGCTTTAATGCTGCAAGTCCATTTTCTCCCAAAAGATCTCTAGTTTCATCATATCCTTTTTTCCATTCTTGAGCAATTTCGCATGCAAACTCTTGCCCTTTTTTTGTAAGGCCAACTTGTGGACTTTTTTTGTCTTTCACTTTGTATAAATACCCTTGGTTAACAAGTCGTACTAAATCTCTTGACATTGTTGATCGTTCTAGATCGAGCATTTTACTTAAGTCGCTTTGAGATGTTTCGCCTTTGTTGTGTAGTATTAGAAAAATGCCTACCTGACTATTGGTAACATTCAACTTAGATAAATGAGATCGAAACATCTTTCCTATTTTTCTTGAAAGCAAAGTTAGGCTGCCTAGTGGGCAACACATGTTCTCTTCTGTACATTTAGAATTTGATTCACTTTTCATGAAGCAAATGTAAGAACTATTGTTGTATGTGCAACAATGTATTTGTTATAATGTTGTTGTGTCACATGGCGAGCTGTCTAGTTGGTTGGTTATTAGCGGCTTAGGCCTTTATTATTTTTCTAATTATTTTTATGTTGTATGTTCAACAATAGGAGGAGAGTGATTCCTCCAAACGTGAAAAAGAGTACTCCAGAGAGTAAAATGGCCTCATTTAATGAGTGAATTTCTGCCACATATCCGAAAAAGGGAGAAGTACTTGCGAAGAGAATTCTAATTATAAAACTTCGAATGGACATAACTGTCGCTCTCATTTCTGAAGGAATATGTCTGTTCATGTAATCTCTTAAGACTGGAGTTGCGATGCCTCGAGTAATATAAAATAGTAATAAAATTAATAAACCCCATAAGCTAGTAATTTGACTTATTGTAAAATAGCACCCACAAATTAAAAGAAGAATTAAAATTAATAAAGTTTTTGTGTTGATCGTTTGTTCAAATTTATGAGCATAAAAGGATGTAATTGCTACTGCCAAGTTTAATCCAGCACCTAACAAACCAAAATAAAAGGTGTTATTTATCCCAATTGACATAAAATATGGCTGACTAAACCAAGCCATTGTTAATGTTCCCGCACCAATTATAGCTGAATATAAAATATAATAGCGCAGTATTTTGTTTTCCTTTAGAGAAAAATGGATAATTTTTTTAATGTTTTTCCAGGGTTTAGATTTTCCATCTTTTAAACGCTCCATTTTAGGTTCTACAAGCAGTGTGGCAATAAAGAACCCTATAAAAGCAATTCCTATCTGAAAATAGAAAGGAGTTCTTAGACTAATTTCTGCCAGTAATCCACCAACAATAAACGCAAATGCTTCAGCTAGGTTTCCCATGGAAATTGTTCTTCCCTCTAATTTAATGAACTCACTACTCCTGTTCATTTGAACAAGTGAGTCATACATTAAGGCTGTATCAGATCCAGAAATAAAACTCTGACCTATACCTAATAAAAGGGCCGCAATCAAAAATCCTTCGAAACCAAAAGAAAAGGAATAAATAATCATTCCTAAAAATCCGAAAAACATTCCTATCACCATAGAGTTTTTTCTTCCTAAAACATCAGCAACATAACCAGATGGTATTTCAATTACAGCTATTGTAACAGAGTAAATACTTTGTATAATAAATAAGTCAGTTAAGTCAAGTCCGTTTTCTTGATAAAACAGCCAAATTATTGGCATAAATAGCATTAACCATTTTGATGCCTTAATTACATAAAGCTTCCAGATGTTTGAACTAATGCTCAATTTATTTTTTTATTGATATAAAGTGAAGAATTGCTAAACGGTAAGAATTTAGGCCCATTCCTGCAATTACACCAATACAATTTTTAGCCATTAATGATTGATGTCTATATGCCTCTCGGGCGTATACATTAGAAATGTGTACCTCAATAACGGGGGTTTCAATTCCTGCAATGGCATCCCCAATTCCTATAGATGTGTGGGTATAAGCTCCTGCATTCATAATAATGGCATCATAACTAAAGCCAACTTCATGTAGCTTATTAATTAATTCTCCTTCTACATTGTTTTGGAAATATTCAAAATCGATATTAGTAAATTCATTTTGAAGTGTTTTGTAATAATCCTCAAACGAATTTTCACCATAAATTGACTTTTCTCTTTTTCCGAGTAAGTTTAAATTAGGTCCATTGATAATTAAAATTTGCATGAGTTTTTAGTACGTTGTAATTTGTGTTTTATGAAACTTGCAATAACCATATTTTATTTTAATAAAAATAATGTTGTACGTTTCATAAAAATTCTGAACGACAAAGATATATATTTGTATTCAGATTAATTTGAATAAACTACTCAATAATTGCCTTTATAGGCACTGTCATGAATTGGAGCTCAAGCATAAAAGGATTTAAAAACTATTTACTATTAGAACGTTCGCTATCTTCTAATTCAATTGAAGCCTATTTACATGATGTTGATAAATTTGTTCAATTTTTAGAATTAAAAGAAATTGAAATCAGTCCTGAAAAAGTAAAGCAACAACTTATTGAAGATTTTTTACAATGGATAAGTGAGTTAGGACTAAATGCTCGGTCTCAAGCTAGAATTTTATCGGGATTAAAAGCTTTCTATAAGTATTTATTGATGGAAGATCTGATTGATTTTACTCCAACAGAGTTATTAGAATCTCCAAGAATAGGTAGGAAATTACCAGAAGTATTAAGTATTGAAGAGATTAATATAATTATTGATGCAATTGATTTGAGTAAACCGGAAGGTGAACGAAATAAGGCTATGCTCGAGACATTATACAGTTGTGGTTTGAGGGTTAGTGAACTCGTAGGGTTGCGAATTTCAAAGTTAATGCTTGATGAAGGATTTGTAGTCGTTATCGGGAAAGGTGATAAAGAGCGAATAGCACCTATAGGAAGTGTTGCCATAAAACACATTAAAACCTATATAGAATCTAAGCGTAACCATATGGATAATATCGATAAAGAGAGTGAAGATGTGTTGTTCTTAAATAGGAGAGGCAAACAATTAACAAGAGTGATGATTTTTACAATCATTAAAAATTTAGCCTTAAAATCTGGTGTTACTAAAAAAGTTAGTCCGCATACTTTTAGACATTCTTTTGCAACACATTTGGTTGAGGGTGGTGCTGATTTAAGGGCTGTACAAGAAATGCTAGGCCATGAATCTATTACTACAACAGAAATTTATACACATTTAGACAGGGAGTATTTACGTCAAGCAATCTTAGATTTTCATCCAAGAGCTAAATAAAATCACCATTTTTTATAGATCCCCAAACTAAACATTCCAATTTTACCGACATAATTTCCGCTAAAACCCGCATAAGTTGCAATAGAAAGTCCAAATTCATTCTTCAACTTATAATTAATTTTTAGACCTGGTGAGACAAATTCTTGGTTATTCGTATAAAATCCTGTTTGTCTTAAATTCTTATTTCTATAAGATCCATTTTTTAAAGATTCTCTCATATCAAATGTAAGAACTGCCCACAATGATGAATTTATTTGATACCCTAGTTCGTAATGAACTTCTATCGTATTACTAAAATTGTTAGAATAGAAATTTATTCCGGTTTCGATGTATGAATATAATTTTTGTGAAAAACTTCCTCCTATGGATAAATAAGGACCAAACGAATTTGCATCATAACCTGTAATTAGTCCAGACTCAATTTTTTTGCTATTTGTTTTTAAACTTGATTGAAGCGTTATTGCTGACTTTACTTTTTTATCTGAAAGGTTATATTTTAAAGCTATTTTGTAATTCCCTATCCCACTTAAATTTCCTTTTGGAAGAATTTCAGGGTTAACGGTTTCGCTACCTCTATTTCCAGTAGAAATCTGTTTAAAAGGAAGAGTTGATATAATATTTATGTTATCACTAAGTCCATACTCCAAATATACTTGGTATGTATAGTCAAGAATAGATCTATTTAATTTCACCTCTTGGTTATTTTCTAAAAACAATCGATTAAAATTTCCAACGGGTAATGTTGTTTGAAGTTGAAAAAATCCTGTATTCTTTTTTTTTAGCCAAGGACCTCCTGCAGATGATAAGAAGGGGGTGGTTAAGAATAAGCTTAAAAAAAGAGTTTTCATGAGTGTAAATATAAATAATACTGATGAATGTGAATGTTAAGAATTAGACACCTATTCTTTTCGTTTAAAGCTGTATTTTTGACAAAAATTGATACTATGATAAATAATATACCTAATATAAAACATGCTGATTCTGGCAACTTTTTTTTAATTGCTGGACCTTGTGTAGTAGAAAGCGAAGAAAATGTATTTGAAATTGCTTGTACGATAAAAGCAATAACTGACAGACTGAAAATTCCTTTCATCTTTAAAGCATCTTATAGAAAAGCAAACCGATCGAGATTAGATTCATTTACTGGAATAGGTGATGAAAAAGCTTTAGCGATAATAAAAAGCGTAAAAGAAAGATTACAGCTGCCAACCCTGACTGATGTTCATACTGCAGAGGAATGTGCCATTGCTGCAGAAGCTGTTGATGTATTACAAATACCTGCTTTTTTATGTAGACAAACAGACTTGTTAGTAGCGGCTGCAAAAACAGGGAAAGTTGTAAATATTAAAAAAGGACAATTTTTATCTGCCGAAGCAATGCAGTTTGCTGTAAATAAAGTAAAAGAATCAGGTAATGAAAATGTATGGTTAACAGAACGAGGAACAACTTTTGGTTATCAAGATATGGTGGTTGATTTTAGAGGTATACCTACTATGAAAGAATTTGCTCCTACAGTTTTGGACATTACTCATTCTTTACAACAACCTAATCAGTCTTCTGGTGTTACAGGTGGTAAACCAGAATTGATAGAAACTATTGCTAAGGCAGGAATTGCTGTTGGTGTGGATGGCATTTTTATTGAAACACATCCAGATCCTTCGGTTGCAAAAAGTGATGGTGCAAATATGTTAAGATTAGATTTGTTGGAAGACTTGTTAACAAAATTAGTGAAAGTACAAAATGCGATTCGTTAAATAATTTGTTTCTTTCTAAGAAATAAAAAAGCCAGTTAGAAATTTTCTAACTGGCTTTTTTTGTGATTATTTGTACTGGTTATCTCACAATTGTTATAAACCCATCTTTATTGTGGATGATTGGAGAGTGAGTTTCTTTTGCTTCTATCTTCCAAATGTAAACACCATCAGGAACTATTGAACCTTTATATGTTCCGTCCCAACCAACATCAGGGTTGCTTGTTTGAAATATAAGTTCTCCCCATTTGTTAAAGATGTTCATTTTGAAA
>Ga0105356_10003443_pt1 | contig 15570 bp, 16 predicted proteins | sample GOMGulsemesocosm_3_FD_83502 | JGI IMG/M metagenome (GOLD analysis project Ga0105356, IMG submission 83502) | Methane-oxidizing microbial communities from mesocosms in the Gulf of Mexico - GOM9D Gulf of Mexico | ecosystem: Environmental > Aquatic > Marine > Cold seeps | place: Gulf of Mexico...
AAATCTTATCAAAATATAGATAAACTACATTTCGATAAGATGAATTATCGTAAAGATTTAGGCTTCGATTTATAAATAAGAATGAGCGCTAACGCTTTTGTCTTCTTCGTTATTATCGTTATATGATTTTAGTTGTTTCATCCAATACCCAAAAGCAACCAATGTAATTATAGCGAAAATCCAAGACACGAAGTTTGCTGCCCACCAGTTTTCTAATTCTAAAGTTTTTAAAAAATCTAAAGGAATAAATAAAGTGTCAACGAATAAATCCTGTATGGCATAAAATAAATCTTTCATCTTAGTAAAATTTATAGACCAAATAATACTTGATCTTTTAGTTAATTACCCTTTATGGGCAATGATTGGTAATAATCTTATATTTACAATGCAAAATTACATTTTTTTTTCATTTTAAAATCAAAATTAATAATAGAAATTACCTCTAACTACATTTTAAATATTAGAGGAAATATAGCAGGGCCTTAAATGATTACACGATTTTTTAATACTTCGAAACCCATTCATTTTGTACTAATAGGATTATTTACATTAGTTGTATTCATTATTTCAAAGATAACTGTATTTAATGATGGGGTTAATTTAAAAGGAATAGTAGCAGAATCTGGGAAATTCATCATTGTTTTATCTTCTATTTTTTTGCTGAATTTTTTAGTGAATAAAAATAAACTAAGCCGAAAAAACGGATATGAAATCCTAATCTATAGTTTGTTATTAGCTATGTTGCCTATAAGTATGCAATTTATGAATATTGTTTTCGCTAACTTTTTTATACTTCTTGCTTTACGTAGAATAATTAGTTTAAGATCAAATATATTTATAAAGAAAAAACTTTTTGATGCTGCATTCTGGATTGGAATTGCCGCACTCTTTTATTTTTGGGCCATACTATTTTTTGTCATAATTATATTTGCATTGATTTTTCATTCAATCAATAATTTTAAGAATTGGATCATCCCTTTTATAGGGATAATTGCAGTTTGTATACTTACGGTGAGTTATACTATTCTAGTAGATAATAGTTTTGGAATGCTTTCTGACTATCTAGAAGTAATCAGTTTTGACTTTACAAATTACAGTGAATTTAATTTTATTTATGTGGTGTCTGTATTAGGGCTACTTGGGCTTTTGGCTTTGCTTTTTTATATTTTAAAAATTAATCAACGCCCAAAAGCACAACGAGCTTCACATGTACTAATTACGGCTGCATTTTTTATAGGGCTGATAATAATTTTAATAGCTCCAAAGAAAAATGGAAGTGAGTTCATTTTTATATTCTCCCCTCTGGCAATTATCATGTCTAATTATCTGGAAAGCATCAAAAGGAGATGGTTGGCAGAAGTATATGTTTGGATTCTTATTCTTGCGCCGCTATCGCTTTTAATCCTGTAGTTTAGGTCCAAAAGCAAGATCGCCAGCATCCCCTAGTCCTGGAATAATATAACCTTTGTTATTGAGTTTTTTGTCAATATCAGCAATCCATAAATGAGTGGTTTCTGGAAATTTATCACTAATAAAAGTCACGCCTTCCTGGGAGCCGATAGTACTTATTAAATGAATTTGCTTGGGAAGACCGTAAGGTTTTAGTGCTTCATAAGTTGCCACTAATGATTGACCTGTTGCAAGCATAGGATCTACTAAAACAAGCGTTTTGTTTTTTAAACTTGGGCAAGCAATATATTCAACTACAATTTCAAAATCTTCTGTGTGTTTGTTATGATGTCTGAATGCAGATATAAATGCATTTTCGGCCTTATCAAAATAATTCAATACACCTGTATGTAGGGGTAATCCAGCACGTAAAATGGAGCAAATTACAATATCGGCTTTATTTAAATTAATTTCACTATGACCTAATGGAGTTTCAATACTGTTAGAGTTATATAGCAAAACCTTGCTCATTTCATAACTTAACACTTCCCCTATGCGTTCTATATTTCTACGAAATCGCATGGCATCCTTTTGAATGGTAACACTACGTATTTCAGAGATAAAGGTGTTTAAAATAGAATTAGAGTTTGAGAGTTTGTGGATGTGCATAGTCACTGTGTTTAAGTCGAGTAAAGTTAATTAATTAGGCCAGTATTTGCCTTTGGAAATCCAATTTTCGTTTAAATTTATGTACGTTTGCGTTTTAAATTCAAAAGTTATGTTTTCAGATAAAGCTAATTCAATTTTTCAAGAGGTTATTAAGACCTATAAAGTCTTAAATACGGTAGATCAAGCCTTCACTAATATTTATGATAAAGATGAAGATCTTATTGGTCATTTATTGTATAGAAAATGTTGGATAGATACTGTACAATGGGCTTATGAAGATATTATTAGAGATCCAAATATCAATCCGGATGCTGCATTAAAATTAAAGCGTATGATTGACGCTTCTAATCAGGATAGAACAGATACTGTGGAGTTTATCGATAGCTATTTTTTAGAGACCTATAAATCTGTTGAAGTAAAAGCTGATGCTAAAATAAATTCAGAAAGTCCTGCATGGGCGATTGATAGATTGTCAATTTTGGCCTTAAAAATATATCATATGCATGTAGAGACAGTTCGCGAAGACGCTTCAAAGGATCATAAAGCGGCCTGCCAAAAGAAATTAGAAGTACTCTTGGATCAACGCGTTGATTTATCTACTGCAATTGACGATTTGCTTGATGCTATTTCCAAAGGAGAAAAATATATGAAAGTGTATAAGCAAATGAAAATGTATAATGATGATGAGCTTAACCCTGTGTTAAGAGGACAGAAATAGAGATGTCATTCTTGCGGAGGCAGGAATTTCGTTCTATATATCTAAGATGCTTTTTATCTTACAGGATAGATATAAGTGCTATGACACTTTTATTATAATTTATAATCTCGTTTTTTATTGAAGACACCAAAGCACATACTCGTAATTAGGTTATCGGCAATGGGTGACATTGCAATGACGGTACCTGTACTACGACAATTTGTAAAGCAGTACCCTGAGGTTTCAATTACGGTTTTGACACGAGGATTTTTTGAGCCTTTTTTTAGAGATATTGACAATGTTACCGTGTATGCGGCAGATGTAAAAGGGAAACATAAAGGGGTTAGAGGTCTTTATAAATTATCAAAAGAATTAAAGTCACTTCATTTATCAAATCCATCGCGTTCGAAAATTGATGCAGTTGCCGACTTACATAATGTCTTGCGAAGTAAAATTCTAAAATTCTTTTTCAAAAATGTGCCCTTTATTGAAATTAATAAAGGGAGAGCAGAAAAAAAGGCATTGACTTCCGGGGAAAGTTTTAGTCAGCTAAAGACATCCCACCAACGCTATGCAGATGTGTTTGAAGCGTTAGGTTTTAAGTTAGACCTATCAAGGCCTGTGTTTCCTGAAAAGCCAACTTTAAGTGATGGCATACTTGATATTCTTAAGAGTGAATCAAAACCTTGGATTGGTATTGCGCCTTTTGCCGCATTTAAGAGTAAGGCCTATCATTTAGAAAAAATGGAGATTGTAATAGAAGCACTTTCGAAATCCTATAAAATTGTGCTTTTTGGAGGAGGGCAAAAGGAGATTGTTCTTTTAAATACAATTGCATCTAAATATAAAAACACGGTAAATCTTGCTGGAAAGTTAACATTAGCAGAGGAACTGGATGTAATTTCTAACCTTGAACTTATGGTGTCAATGGATTCTGGAAATGCACATATAGCGGCCATGTTAGGGAAACCCGTAGTGACCCTTTGGGGTGTTACACACCCATATGCAGGGTTTTATCCTTTCAATCAGCCTCAAGAATATGCCTTGTTAGCCGATAGGGAAAAATACCCCTTAATCCCAAGCTCTATTTATGGAAATAATTTTCCAGAAGGCTACGAAGATGCGATTGCCTCAATTAAACCTCAGGATATCATAGATAAAGTAAAGTTTATAATAAAAGGACTTGCTTAAAAAACCATGTCTTAATCAATGAAGATTTAATTATCTAAACATCATCAAAATCAATCGAAATCGTTGGCGTTGTTGGGTGAGCTTGGCAAGTTAAAATAAGGCCTTCTGCAAGTTCGCTATCTGATAATATATTGTTTTGACGCATGGTTGCCTCGCCTTCAGTAATTCGGGCAATACAACTACTGCAAATACCACCTTGGCAAGAATATGGAGCATCAATATCTTCATCTAATGCTGCTTCAAGAATAGATTGTTTTTGTGACATTTCAAAAGTAGATTCCTCATCATCTACCATTATAGTAATTTTTGTGTGTCCACTTACTTCTGTTGTGTCTTTAATTTCACTTGGTTTAGCAGCTTTAAATAATTCGAAGTGAATTGTGTTTTCATCTATATCATGATCTGTCAATACATCTTTTACAGTGTGAATCATTCCTTCGGGTCCACAAAGGAAAAAGGCATCAATAGTAAGGTGTTTATATTCACTTTTTACAATAAGATTTACGGTGCTTTTTTCAATACGACCAAAAATAGCATCATTTTCTTGTGCTTGACTAAATACAAATTTAATAGTAAGTCGCTCTGTATATTGGTGTCTAAGATCCAATAACTGTTGTAAAAACATGGTGTCTTTAGTCGTTTTATTTCCATAAACGAGAATAACTTTACTCTGAGGCTCTTCTTCTAATACACTTTTTACAATGCTCAATATTGGCGTAATTCCACTTCCTGCAGCAAAGGCAGCTATGGTTCTTGAACTTGCCTCTTGTGGCTCAAAAACAAAACGACCTGTTGGTGAATGGACGTCTAAAACATCTCCAATTTTTAGTTTGTTATTGGCATAAGCAGAAAATGTTCCATCCTTAATTTCTTTTACAGCAACTTTAAGTTCGCCACTTTTTGGTGACGCGCATAAAGAGTAATCACGTCTCACCTCGTTGCCATTAACAGATGTTTTTAAAGTAATATATTGTCCAGCTTTAAAGACAAATGTTTCTTTTAAATGTTCAGGAACAGTAAAGCTAAGGGTAACAGCTTTATCAGTTTCTTTGTGAATCTCTTTTATGGTAAGTTGATGGAATTGTGACATGCTATATTTTTTAACAAAAATAGTGAACTGGACAGTAAATTTTTAAATTTGAGTGAAACAATATTATTCAAAGTGTAACATTCTTAAAATAAAAGGTACTAATATCATCAGATAACACAATCAAAACATTATGATTAAACGATTTATAGATTTAGAGTGGAAGCAGTTTAAACGAGCTTCTTACTTTCAAAAAGGACTCGCCATTAAAATCCTTTTAATTCTTGGAGCACTCTATTTTGGTGGAATTGCAATTATGTTGGGGGGCGGCATGTTTTTCATTTTTAAAAAAATATTACCAGACATTGACCCTGTTATTACAATCAATAATTTTTTAGTGTATTGGATCTTGTTTGAGCTAATGATCAGATACTTTATGCAACAGCTCCCAGTAATGAACATTAAGCCCTTAATGCTTATCCCGATTAAACGGAATACAGTTATTCATTATCTTTTAGGAAAAACGACACTCTCGTTTTTTAATTTTATTTCACTCTTTATATTTCTGCCGTTTTCAATTGTACTTATGGCACAAGGCTATCCACCGGTGAATGTAATATTTTGGTTTGTATCGTTAATGAGTATCACAATGTCATTGAATTTTATTAATTTTTTAATAAATAAAAGTAATAGCGTTTTTTATGTAATGGCATCACTGCTAATTGTATTTGTAGGTTTAGAATTCTATAATATTTTTAAAATTTCTGAACCATTGGGAATCGTATTTAATGCGCTGTATAACAATCCTGTTTTTGTGATAATTCCTATTTTAATAATGGTGGGCATGTATTATGCAAACTTTAAATTTATTAGAAAAGGATTTTATTTGGATGACACCGTTTCTAAAAAAATTAAAGAAGTCAATGCTACCGATTTATCATGGATGAATCGTTTTGGAAGTCTTGCTCCTTTCTTAAAAAATGATGTAAAAATGATTTGGCGTAACGCACGGCCAAAACAAGTGATGTTAATGTCGTTTTTCTTTCTGTTTTATGGGTTAGTGTTTTATACTCAAGAAATATATATGGAGATGCCTGCTGTTTTAGCTTTTGCATCTATTTTTATTACAGGCGGATTTTTGTTGAGTTTTGGTCAGTTAGTACCATCCTGGGATAGTGAATATTATAAAATGTTGATGAGCCAGAACATTCCTTATCGAAAATATTTAGAATCTAAATGGTATTTAATGGTAGTTGCGGTAACGTTTTCATTTATTTTAAGCACACCCTATTTATATTTTGGATGGAAGATATACGCAATGATAACCGCTGGTGCCTTATTTAATATTGGATTAAATACATTTATAACCTTATTTGGTGGGGCATTAAACAGAGTTCCAATAGAACTAAATGTAAAAGCAAAAGCCTTTAGTAATACCAACGGATTTAATCCCACACAATTACTAATAGCATTGCCTAAAATGGTACTTCCAATGATTCTTTTTTATATTCCTTATAAGCTCTTTAATTTTAATGCAGGACTTATTGTTTTGGCATTAAGTGGGGTTTTAGGAATTGTATTTAAAAGTTTCTTCTTGAATAAAATAGAAGGGATTTATCAAAAAGGAAAGTATAAAACAATAGCAGCATTTTCTGAAAAAAATTAAGCAAATTAAAAAAAGAATAACGTCATGATAACAGTTAGTAATTTATCAAAATCATATAACGGAGTAGAAGTTTTAAAATTAGAAAACTTAGATATCCCAAAAGGTCAAAGTTTTGGATTAGTAGGAAATAATGGTGCGGGAAAAACGACATTTTTTAGTTTGCTCTTAGATTTAATTCAGCCCAGTTCAGGACATATAAAAAACAAGGAAGTTTTGGTACATGAAAGTGAAGATTGGAAACCGTTTACCTCGTCATTTATAGATGAAAGTTTTCTAATAGGTTATCTAACCGCTGAAGAATATTTCTATTTTATTGGTGAGCTTCGCAATCAAAATAAATCTGATGTTGATAATTTATTGGCCCAGTTTGAAGATTTTTTCCACGATGAAATTATTGGTAAAAAGAAGTATTTAAGAGATCTCAGTAAAGGAAATCAAAAGAAAGTGGGGATTGTAGCAGCACTTATAGGGAATCCTGAAGTTATTATATTAGATGAGCCTTTTGCTAATCTTGATCCAACAACTCAAATCCGTTTAAAACAGATTCTTAAAGATTTGGCTAAAAAACAAGGCGTTACAATTTTGGTGTCTAGTCATGATTTAATGCATGTTACTGATGTTTGCGAACGTATTGTGGTTTTAGAAAAAGGTGAATTGGTAAAGGATCTAGCAACTAGCGAGGCAACATTAAAGGAGTTAGAAATGCATTTTACTAACTAGTCTTTAGGGCAAAAGAGGTTCATATTATTGTGGATTAATAGGAAAAGATGATTATTTTTACGTTTTTGCATAATATTATGCAATGCTTTAAGTTATTCATATACTCAAACATACAACGTTGAAAACCTCTTTAAAAGTCATATTCATACTCACATTTTCTGCTATATTATTAGCAGGCTGTTCTCGCAAGAAAGGTAATTTTGTAAGCCGAAGTTTTCATGCGGTCACAACGGAATACAATATTTTATTTAACGGTTACAATGCATTAACTCAAGGTAGGGCGAAACTAAATGAGACTTACGTTGATAACTATTGGGCTGTTTTACCCGTAGAACGAATGCAAATTACGGATGAAATTGTACTCGAAGGACAGTCAAAAAACGAAGATTTTACTATAGCAGAAGAAAAAGCAATAAAGGCCATACAAAAACATGGCATGAATATTAAAGGGAAAGAGCAAAACCCTCAAATAGATGAGGCCTATTTATTATTAGGTAAGGCAAGGTATTTTGATCAGCGTTTTGTGCCAGCGCAGGAAGCTTTTAATTATGTCTTATATAAATATCCAGCAAGTGATAAGATTAATCAGGCAAAAATTTGGAGAGAAAAAACAAATCTGCGTTTAGAGAATAATGAATTAGCTATTAAGAACCTTAAACGATTAATGTTTCATGACGAGCTTAATGGTCAAGATTTAGCTGATGCCACCTCTATGCTAGCACAAGCATATATCAACAAAAAAGTCTTAGACAGTGCAATTATGGAATTGGAGATCGCTTCATTTGCAACAAAAAGCAATGATGAACGCGGACGCTATAGATTTATTCAAGGACAATTATACAATGCTTTAGGAAAGAAAGATAGCGCAAATCTCGCATTTAGTAAAGTTATAGAACTCAATAGAAAAACACCAAGAATATATTTAATAAGTGCCCATATTGAGAAAGCTAAGAATTTTGATTTTTCTAAAGGGAATAAAATGGAGTTTTTAGAGTTCTTAACTGATTTAGAAGAGGATAGAGAAAACCGTCCGTTTTTGGATAAAATTTACCACCAAATTGCTCAATATCACAAACAAAGTGAAGCAGATTCTTTAGCAATTAATTATTACAATAAGTCGTTAAGAGCAGGGTCAAAAGATAATTTTTTAAACGCAATGAATTATCAAACGCTTGGAAACATGAGTTTCGATGAGGTAGATTATAAAAATGCCGGGGCATACTATGATAGTACAATGCTCAACCTTAATAAAAACACCAAGTTATTTAGAGCGATTAGACGAAAAAGAGAAAATCTTGATGACGTTATATTTTATGAAGATGTAGCAAAAAGAAATGATAGTATTTTAAGTTTGGTCAATCTTTCAGAAGAAGAACGACTCGCTTATTTTACTTCAATTACTGACGATTTAAAAGAAAAGGCTGCCGCACTTAAAGAAAAAGAAGAGATTGCGAAACGTTCAGGAGGATTAATTACTGGAAAGAATCCTGTTGGAGGCAATTCTCAAAGAAACACCAAAACATCATCTTTTTACTTTTATAATCCGGTAACAGTGGCTTATGGGAAGAATGAGTTTATAAAAAACTGGGGAGAGCGTCAACTTGTAGATAACTGGAGATGGACCTCTAATGGTGCTGTAGTATCAGAAGCTTCAGTTGTAGAAGAAGAGTTGGATAATGCTTCCGAAGCAGAATTATTAGACCCTAAGTTTTATATGTCTTTAATTCCTGTAGAAGAAAAATCTATAGATAGCTTGATAAAAGATAGAAACTTTGCATACTATCAATTAGGATTAATCTATAAGGATAAATTTAAAGAGTATAATTTATCAAAGGATAAACTGGAGGATTTATTAAAAAACAATCCTGAAGAACGCTTAATATTACCTTCAAAATATAATCTATATAAAGTTTATTTAGAATTAGGTCTTAATTCAAAGGCCGAAATTGCTAAGAATGATATTATTTCAAGCCATCCAGATTCACGATATGCTTCTATTTTATTAAATCCTGATATTGTGTTAGGAGAAGATGAAAATAGTGCAGAAAATATTTATGAAAAAACATATAAACAGTTCGAAAATCAAGAATATCAAGAGGTAATTGCACAATGTGATACCTACATTACAAGGTTTGATGGAGAGGCTATTGTACCAAAATTTGAGTTTTTAAAGGCCGTTTCAAAAGCGCGCTTATATGGTTTTGAAACCTATAAAGAATCCATAAATTATATCGCTTTAAATTATCCGAATAGTCCAGAGGGTAAAAGAGCAGAGGAAATGCTACAAAATGTAATGCCTTTATTGGCTAATAACGATTTTGTAGATGATACTACAGAGAAAAAGTTTAAAGCTATTTACCAATTTGTAGACGCTTCTGATGACGATATTGAAATTTTTATTAAAACTTTAAATGATGCAATTGCCGAAGTGGAACACTTTGAGTTAAGTACTTCAAAAGACATGTACAATGGCAACACAGTATTTGTTGTTGTTCATGGGTTAACAAGTATACAAGGTGCCTTAGGCTTTGGTGAATTATTAAAAGAAAATAAGCAAAACATTGCACATGAGTATTTTGGAATTTCTTCAAGAAACTATCAAATTATTCAAATTCATAAGAACCTAGAATTATATTTAAAATCTCTGTAAGAGCTAAAACTTAATAGCAAATAATTATGTTTTCAGATGGAAAAAAAGGGAGAGGAGACAACCTAGATGTTTCTTCCCAACAAAATAGAATAGCACAAGGCACCACTATAGTAGGGGATATTGTTAGTGAAGGTGGCTTTAGAATTGACGGAAGTATTCAAGGTACATTAAAAACCCCTGGAAAAGTAGTAGTAGGTAAAACAGGTTCAATTAATGGAACTTTAGAAGGTAATAATGCCGATTTTGAAGGCAAGTTTTCAGGAAAGTTGAAACTATCTGGGACACTAACTTTAAAATCTTCTGCATTTATTGAAGGCGAAGTTCAAGTTGGCAAACTTGCTGTAGAACCAGGAGCAACTTTTAACGCTGTATGCAGTATGAAAGGCGCAGTAAAAGAACTTAATAAAGGTGAACAAAGAGCATCAGGATCAGAAGCCAAAAAACCAGCTTAAAAATGTTGCTGTACTCTCTGGAATAGCATTCCAAATGGGAGCAACTATTTATGGTTTTGTGTATTTAGGGAAGTGGTTGGATTCTAAATATAATAATGGTGATAAACTATTTATTATAATTGCTACACTGCTAGGTGTTGGTGTTTCCTTATATGTGGTGCTCAAACAAGTCAATAGAATTAAATACTAAGTAACAGCAAGTTAAGTTGTAATCTTTTAAAGCTTGAATTAGAGATTGTTTTTAAACTGCAAAGATTACCTTTGTCGGCTAAATCAATACTTTTATTTGAATGAATAATGCCGTCCTTCGTTTTTCCTTACAATCCATAGTACTTCTTAGCTTAGCATTTGGTGCCCATATACTAGTGCTAAATACCCAAGACTTATCGCTATATGACAATAAAATAGTATTATCTTATAGCGTAAATGCGCTTTTGGCAATTGGGATATTTACGCTTCTATTCGTCTTGAAGGAGAAATATAAAAGTCAGCTTGGCTTTTTATTTATGGCAGGAAGTGGTCTGAAATTTGTCGTGTTTTTTATTGTGTTTTATCCAATATATAAACTAGATAATGAGATTAGCAGGCTTGAGTTTTTTGCATTTTTCACACCCTACTTTTTATGCTTAATATTGGAAACCATAGGGCTTTCAAAATTACTCAATAAGCTTGATTAAGAGGCTTCTTCCTAACTTGCAAAAGACCAATTAAAACACAGTATTTGAGGAGCTATAACTATCAAGTTGATACTGGTTTAAATGATTATTTTGCAAATTGCATCTAACCTAAATAATAAAAAACAAATAAACAGATGAAATTGTTTTTGTATGTCATATAAAAACATACCTTTGCAGCGATTTTTAAGCCACTATTATAAAGTGATATGCGAAGAAAAATATCTTTAAAGCCGATTACATTATTTCTACTTTTAATAACCTTTGTTTCTTTTGGACAAGAAGGACATGGCGACGGTGAACAAAAAACCGATCTAAAGACAGAAATAAAAGAATACATCCAACACCATTTACAGGATTCTTACGACTTTAGTTTGACGTCTTATACCAAAGACAGCGGAGAACATGTTTATGTTGGGTTTCCATTACCCGTAATTTTATGGGACAATGGATTGAAAGTATTCTCATCCTCAAAGTTTCATCATGGCGAATCTGTAGCTGAGGTGGATGGAAATTTTTATAAAGTACACCATGCCAAAATCTATAAAGTTGATGGCGTTCATGGAGAGATTATAGAAGACGATTCACATCATGCAACTAATGAAAAGCCATTGGATTTTTCAATTACGAAAAATGTGTTTCTAATTATGATGGTGCTGTCTATGATGTTCATTATGTTTAGAAGGATGGCTTCTGGATATCAAAAAAACGGGGGCATGCCTAAAGGTTTAGGTCGTATATTAGAACCTATTGTACTTTATGTTCGTGATGATATAGCTAAACCTAACATTGGAGAAAAGCATTATAAGAAATATATGAGTTATTTATTGACTGTATTTTTCTTTGTATGGATTGTGAACTTATTTGGTCTTACACCAATAGGGATAAACGTAACGAATAATATTGCGATAACATTTTGTTTAGCAATGATTACGTATTTCATTACCACATTTTCAGGAAATAAAAACTATTGGAAACACATATTCTGGATGCCTGGAGTACCTGTCCCAATGAAAATAATATTAGCACCAATTGAATTACTGGGCACAATTATTAAACCATTTTCATTAATGATTCGTTTGTATGCAAACATCACAGCAGGACATATCGTATTAATGAGTATCATTGGGATGATGTTTGTGTTTCATAATTGGATAGGAAGTTCGTTATCATTTGTGTTAGCATTTGTTTTAGGGCTTTTGGAGTTGTTAGTAGCGGCGCTTCAAGCTTATATTTTCACAGTGCTTTCAGCGTTATACTTCGGTATGGCCGTTGAGGAACATGATCATGATGAAGCACATTAATTTGAATGTTTAATTTTTAATATATATTTAATATGGAAATTCCAGCTATCGTAGGAGCAGGTTTAGTAGTAATTGGTGCCGGTATTGGTATTGGTAGAATCGGTGGTTCTGCAATGGACGCAATTGCGCGTCAACCAGAAGCTACAGGAAAGATTCAAACGGCTATGCTTATTGCAGCAGCCTTAATTGAAGGTATTGGATTTGCTGCATTATTTGCAGTATAATTACAGCAAAGAAACAGCTATAACGGTTGGTTATAGCTGTTCTTTTAAATTAAACAGAAGTTATTAGATATAAAATTTAATTATGGAAAAGTTACTTGGCGAGTTTTCGATTGGATTGTTTTTTTGGCAATCAGTATTGTTTATAGGATTAGTATTCTTATTAAAAAAGTTTGCATGGAAACCTATATTGGATTCAGTAAATGATAGAGAAGAAGGAATAAAAGAAGCTCTTGAGTCTGCTGAAAAAGCAAAACTAGAAATGCAAAATCTTCAGGCTGATAATCAAAAGCTATTAAAAGAAGCTAGAGCAGAACGTGAGGCAATGTTGAAGGATGCGCGTGATATCAAAAATAAAATGATAGAAGACGCTAAAGATGAAGCGAGAGAAGAAGCTGGAAAATTAGTAGCGCAAGCTCAAGCAAGTATACAGTCTGAAAAGAAAGCAGCGATTGCTGAGTTGAAAAACCAGGTTGCTAATTTATCTATCGAGATTGCAGAAAAAGTAGTTCGTGAAGAATTATCTAATAAAGACAAACAAGTTCAGCTTGTAGAATCTATGTTAGGTGAAGCCACTTTAAACTAGAGTTATAATGGCAGCAGGAACAAGAGCAGCAATACGGTACGCAAAAGCAATGCTAAGTTTAGCAAATGATCAAAATACAGCCGATGCTGTAAATAATGACATGAAGCTAATGGCTAATGCTATTGCAGAAAACACAGAACTGGGCGATATGCTTAATAGTTCAGTTGTGAAATCGGAAGCAAAAAAAGCGGCATTATTAGCAATTTTTCCTAATCTTAATACAATTAGTTCGGGATTATTTGATGTGTTAATTTCAAACAAGAGATTAAATATATTGAATGATGTTGCTGTAAAATATAGTGTTTTATTTGATGAGTTCAACGGAAAAGAAATTGCACAGGTAACTACTGCAATTCCAATGACCGATGAATTGGAAGTGAAGGTACTTGCAAAAGTAAAGGAGCTTACAAGTAAAGCGGTAGAACTTGAAAATATAGTAGATGAAAGCATTTTAGGAGGTTTCATCTTACGTGTTGGAGACAAGCAATATAACGCAAGTGTGTCTAACAAGCTTAACAAATTAAAAAGAGAATTTACATTAAATTAAAATAAGATGGCAGAAGTAAAACCAGCTGAGATATCAGCAATCTTAAAACAACAATTAACAGGATTCGACGCTTCAGCTTCATTGGATGAAGTAGGAACGGTATTAACTGTTGGTGATGGAATTGTACGAGCTTATGGACTTTCAAACGTTCAATATGGTGAGTTAGTAGAATTTGATGGCGGTTTAGAAGGAATCGTATTGAATCTTGAAGAAGACAATGTAGGTATTGTATTGCTTGGACATTCAAAAACAGTTGCTGAAGGATCTACTGTAAAACGTACTGGTCGAATAGCATCTATTAATGTAGGTGAAGGAATTGTTGGTCGTGTTGTTAACACTCTTGGTGATCCAATTGATGGTAAAGGACCAATTGGTGGAGACTTATACGAAATGCCATTAGAGCGTAAAGCTCCAGGGGTAATTTTCCGTGAGCCAGTTACTGAACCATTACAAACAGGAATTAAAGCGATTGACGCTATGATTCCAGTTGGACGTGGACAACGTGAGTTGGTAATTGGTGACCGTCAAACTGGTAAAACAGCAGTTTGTATTGATACCATCATAAATCAAAAAGAATTTTACGATGCAGGTGAGCCTGTATATTGTATATATGTTGCCGTTGGTCAAAAAGCATCAACAGTAGCTTTAATTGCTAAAACATTAGAAGAAAAAGGGGCTTTAGCTTATACAACAATCGTTGCGGCAAATGCATCAGATGCAGCTCCAATGCAAGTATATGCTCCGTTTGCAGGTGCAGCAATTGGTGAGTACTTTAGAGATACAGGTCGTCCAGCATTAATTGTGTTTGATGATTTATCAAAACAAGCCGTAGCCTACCGTGAGGTATCTTTATTATTACGTCGTCCACCAGGACGTGAGGCGTACCCTGGAGATGTATTTTATCTTCACTCTCGTTTATTAGAGCGTGCTGCAAAAGTGATTAATGATGATGAAATCGCAAAAGGAATGAACGATCTTCCTGATTCATTAAAACCCATAGTAAAAGGTGGTGGCTCTTTAACTGCTTTACCTATTATTGAAACACAAGCAGGAGATGTATCTGCATATATTCCAACAAACGTAATTTCGATTACAGATGGACAAATTTTCTTAGATGGAGATTTATTTAATTCAGGTGTTCGTCCAGCAATTAACGTAGGTATTTCTGTATCTCGTGTTGGTGGTAATGCACAGATTAAATCTATGAAGAAAGTAGCAGGTACTTTAAAATTAGATCAAGCACAATTCCGTGAATTGGAAGCGTTTGCAAAGTTTGGTTCAGACCTTGATGCAGTTACATTAAACGTAATTGAAAAAGGAAGACGTAACGTTGAGATCTTAAAGCAAGCTCAAAACGATCCGTTTACTGTTGAAGATCAAGTTGCAATTATTTATGCAGGATCTAAAAACTTATTAAAAGATGTACCTGTTGATAAAGTAAAAGAATTTGAAAGAGATTTCAACGAGTTCTTAAAAGTAAAACATGCAGATGTTTTGAGTACTTTAAAAGCAGGAAAATTAACTGATGAAGTTACAGACACATTAAGCGCTGTAGCTAAAGATTTATCAGGAAAATATAAAGCGTAATTAGATTTTAGTATTGAGTAGTGAGATGGAGAAAATCTCACTACTGAATACGCAATACTAACAACTAAAATATGGCAAACTTAAAAGAAATACGTAACAGAATATCATCAGTATCTTCAACGATGCAAATTACCAGTGCCATGAAAATGGTATCTGCTGCAAAGTTAAAGAAGGCACAAGATGCTATTAC
>Ga0105356_10003446_pt1 | contig 15563 bp, 11 predicted proteins | sample GOMGulsemesocosm_3_FD_83502 | JGI IMG/M metagenome (GOLD analysis project Ga0105356, IMG submission 83502) | Methane-oxidizing microbial communities from mesocosms in the Gulf of Mexico - GOM9D Gulf of Mexico | ecosystem: Environmental > Aquatic > Marine > Cold seeps | place: Gulf of Mexico...
ATATCTCTTGATCACTACATCGAATATTACCATGCAATTTGGCGCTGAGCCTTTGTTTGAAAACATCTCTGCTAAATTTGGCAACGGTAACCGTTATGGTTTAATCGGTGCTAATGGTTGTGGAAAATCTACTTTCATGAAAATTCTCACTGGCGAATTAATACCTACCTCAGGAAATGTCTCTATTTCTACCGGCAATAAAGTAGGTACCTTAAGCCAAGATCAGTTCGCGTTTGAACAATATAGCGTGATTGATACCGTGATCATGGGGGATGTTGCGTTATGGAAAGTGAAACAAGAGCGAGACAGCATTTACGCGCAAGCTGAAATGAGCGAAGCGGATGGTATGCGTGTTGGCGATCTAGAAAGTGAGTTTGCTGAAATGGACGGTTACAGCGCGGAAAGTCGTGCGGGTGAAATATTACTTGAAGCGGGCATTGAAGAGTCTTTTCATTACGGTTTAATGGAACAAGTAGCACCCGGTTGGAAATTAAGAGTATTACTTGCCCAAGCACTATTCGCTAATCCTGATATATTATTATTAGATGAGCCTACCAACAACTTGGATATTCATACCATTAGCTGGTTAGAAGCAGAGCTTAATAAACGTAAATGCACCATGATTATCATCTCGCATGATAGACATTTTTTAAATTCAGTATGTACGCATATGGCCGATATTGATTACGGTGAATTACGTATTTACCCGGGTAATTACGAATTTTACTTGGCACAATCAGGATTACTACGCGAGCAATTATTAGCAGGTAATGCGAAAAAGGCTGCTGAAATAGACGAATTACAAGACTTCGTTAACCGTTTTGGTGCCAATGCATCCAAAGCAAAACAAGCCAGCTCTCGCGCTAAAAAAATGGATAAAATTAAACTTGATGAAGTTAAATCATCAAGTCGAATTACCCCAAACATTGCTTTTGCAGCGGGTAAAAAAATGCATCGTCAAGCACTTGAGCTTGAAGAGCTAACCCATGGTTTTGACGGAGAAACCTTATTTAAAAAAGGTAACTTATTGCTTGAAGCCGGTGCTAAATTAGCCATTATTGGTGAAAACGGCGTGGGTAAAACCACCTTTTTACGCTGTTTAATGCAAGAGTTAACGCAAGTGTCTGGCGTGGTCAAATGGTCTGAAAATGCGTCGGTAGGATATTGCCCACAAGATAGCGGCCGTTTCTTTGATAATGAATTAACGCTTATGGATTGGATGTCGCAATGGCGTAGACCTTGTCATAACGATTTAACGGTACGTAGCATGTTAGGCCGCTTATTGTTTAATGAAAATGATGCCAATAAAAAAGCGCGTAACTGTTCAGGTGGAGAGAAAAACCGTCTATTATTTGGTATGTTGATGATGCAAGATATTAACGTGTTAATTATGGATGAACCGACTAACCACATGGACATCGAAGCCATTGATGCCTTGAATAATGCCTTGAAGGCTTTTGAAGGTACGTTGATTTTTGTTAGTCACGATAGAGAATTTGTTTCCAGTTTAGCTACTCGCATCATTGATATTAAAGATCAACAACTAGTCGATTTTCAGGGCACGTTAGATGAATATTTAACGAGCGAAACTAATTCATCAGCAAAAAATAAACAGCAAAAAGTTGCCTAACACCCGTTATCGACTTTTGTAAGCTAAGAGGTTACCTATGATAAACAATGATATTTTGCGCCGACTTTGTACTATTTTTGTGTTTAATGAAACAAAAATACAAGAGATCTTTATCTTGAGTCAATACGATATGACGAGTGAACACCTAGCCTGTATTTTTAAAGAAAAGGATGATGCAGATTATAAAGAGCTGTCTGATGTTGAATTAGCGTCTTTTCTCAATGGCTTAATTGTTGAGAAAAGAGGGCCAAGAGATGGTCCGCAACATCAAATTGAACAAGTGTTAACCAACAACCTTATTTTTAATAAAATTAAAATAGCCTTAGCGTTAAAAGCCGATGAGGTTATTGCGGTACTTGAGCTAGCAGGATTAAGTTTAGGAAAGTATGAGTTGAGTGCATTTTTCAGAAGTGTTAATCATAAGCATTATCGTGATTGTAGCGATGATGTGTTATCGACTTTTTTAAAAGGTTTAAAGCTTAAACTGCACGGTTAACGTTAATTTTTAAGGTTAACACTGCTTTTTAATTTATGGTGCTGATAACACCGGTTAGTCTACCAATGTTATCAGCAGCTTGCTGCGTTCAAAGGTATTTTCATGTCATTCTCTTCTCTAGGTTTATCCGAAGCCATTACTAACGTTGTTGCTGAACTTGGCTATAACACCCCTACACCTATTCAGTTTAAAGCAATACCAGTAGTGTTATCGGGTAAAAACGTGATTGCCGGCGCCCAAACGGGTACCGGAAAAACGGCGAGTTTTGTATTGCCGTTACTCGAAAAATATCATCGCAACCAGCAAAAATCTCAACATAAATTACGTGGCAAGCGTATCCTAGCACTTATTCTTACTCCAACACGTGAGCTTGCGGTACAAGTAACGGCAAGTATCAGCCAATACAGTAAAAACCTTAATCTACGTACTTTAGCTGTTTATGGTGGCGTTGATACAGGGCCACAAAAGCAAGAGCTTATTTGGGGGGTCGACATTTTAGTCGCGACCCCTGGCCGATTATTAGATCTTACGCATCAGCGTGCGTTGCATTTTGATGAATTGACCACCTTAGTGTTAGATGAAGCCGACAGAATGCTCGATATGGGTTTTATTGATGATATTAATAAAATTATTGAGCGACTGCCACAAGATCGTCAAAGCTTATTGTTTTCAGCAACCATTTCTGATGATGTGCGGGCCCTAGCAAAAAGAACCATAGTAAACCCGGTTGAAATATCGATTACCAATAAAAATGCGACAAAACCCAAAATTGATCAATGGCTGATCACCGTTGATAAAAGTAATAAATCAGCGTTATTAAGTTTTTTAATTGCTGAAAATAAGTGGCAGCAGGCGCTTATTTTTATCGAAACGAAACAGGGCGCAGCTAAGTTAGTTAGTCAATTAGCTAAACGCGGTATTGTTGCCGAATCACTACATGGCGGGAGAACCCAAGCGGTGCGTGAACAGATTTTGGCTGATTTTAAATCGGGTAAAATTAGTATGTTAGTTGCCACTGGTATTGCTGCGCGTGGTCTTGATATTGGCGATCTTGAACGCGTGGTTAATTATGACTTGCCCGCACAAGCCGATGAGTACATTCATCGTATTGGCCGTACCGGTAGAGCTGGCGCGAGTGGTGAAGCAATTTCATTGGTGTCCAAAGATAACTTTCGAGAGTTATGTGCGATTGAAAGTCGCTTAGGACATATTATCAATCGCAAAGAGTTTGCTGACTTTCCCGTGAAAAAAACCGTACCGGTTTCAATATTAGATTTCGTGCCTAAACGAAAACGATAGTCGCTTTAACCGTAATCGTAACTGCAATTCAACTATAATGATAATCTCAGCGCGACGTAGCATTTTTTAGATAAGCTCAATCACTATAGCTCATCGTTATCGTGGCACTAAACACTTCTTTATCATCATTCCTTGGTGATTGAAAAAATAAATTTATCAACTAGCCTTAACGTAGAGGCTATCAATATTTTATAGTACAAATCCCTCAAGTAATAATGCCTTATTAGCTAAGAGTAAATAGAGTCAAGGTGTAGTTATGTTCAGTGTTAAAGTACTCAGTACTAACATGCTCAGTAGTAAAAAATACAAAGTAATAGCAGGGCTTTGTCTTTGGCTATTTTTGGTTAGTTTTGCTTTTGTTCTTCCTTTTATCCCTCAACCGGTAAATCAGCAGGTAGACAGCTCATTTTTAGACACGCAAGGTAGTAAAACTGCACTGGTGTTTTTTGGTTTTACCGGCTGCAGCGATGTTTGTCCATTGACCCTCTCCATTATAAATAAACTCTTTACTGAGCAAACCAATAGCGCTTTATGGCCACAAGTGGTGTTTGTTGATATTGATAGTAACAGTAACGAGCACCAAGCTGCTAACTATGCTAAACAGTTCCATCAGGCATTTGTTGGCACTCATATTCCCCTTGAAAACCTTGGTAAAATCTCGGCTCAATTTGGCCTCAATAGTAAGCAGCAAAATAATAGCATTGTGCATGTAGGAAAAACCTATTTGTTACAACGTGAATTAACCCAGTGGCGATTAGTTAAAGTTTTCAGTCCCAATAGTTTGTCGGTAGCGTTACTGCAAAAGGAATTATTTTAAGGCAGTGTAAATTTTAATACTCAACATGCGGAGTCTGTTAGAGCACTTAACTTATTTTTAGCAGGAGAGTAAAATGTTTAAGACCTTATTTGCCTATTATGATGAAAAGATACCACTAGCATTAAAGCAAAAATTTGAAGATGACTTTAAAATTGCCGATAAAATATTATTGATCTCAGTGATCATATTTTCTGTTACCGTCGCTTTTATTACGTCACTTCAATATGGCTACTTTATCCTAGGGATTAGCGGCGGATTAGTGATGAGCGTGGTTTGTACTATCGCGTATAAAACGATGGCTGGCACCACCATGTGCCGAGTTATTATGGCAACGGCATTAGCGATTTTGTTGACCATTACCGTACAACAATCAAATGGATTGGGCGAAGGGCACTTTCTGTTTTTCCTTGGTTTTACCATCTTAATTCGTTACCGAGATGTGATGCCATTACTATTTTTTGTGGTCTTCACGGTGCTTCATCATCTTACGCTTACCTATTGCCAGAGTATCGGCATGGAGCTGTGGGGACAGCCTATTAAGGTGTTTTCTTGGGGAGAGCAAACTGCTTGGGGGCTACTAGCTCCCTTAATCTATCATGTTATTTTTGCAGTGCTATCGCTTATCGTTTCTGTTTATTATATTTTTGAAGGCAATAAGCAATTTGTTGAGTCGAATTTAGTGATAGGTGCCGTTGAAAAAGCGGCCAGTGGTGATTTGTCTAAACAAATTGATAATGGTGATATTAACTCGGTACTGGTTGAACAAGTCAATAATTTTTTGCAGCGGTTACAGCAAACCTTTTCACAAATTAATCAGGTCACTGATACCTTGACCACACAAGCGACCGATACCAGCAATTCAGCGAAAATACGCACAGCTCAAGCAAACGAGCAACAAAATGAAGTTGGTCAAGTGGCAACCGCCGTTACTCAAATGGCAGCAGCGACGCAGCAAATTGCGACTAATGCCGAACAAACTGCACTGGCGTCTAATGATACCGTGGTAACGAGTGAAGAGGGTGGAAAGTTAGCCAATACTTGTCAACAGTCAATTACCCAACTGGCGCAACATGTCTCACAGGCCTCAGAAATTATTTCGGAATTAGATCGTAATAGCCAACAAATTAGCAGTATAGTGCAAACGATCAGTGCTATTGCCGAACAAACCAATTTACTCGCATTAAACGCGGCGATAGAGGCTGCTAGAGCTGGCGAGCAAGGTCGAGGGTTTGCGGTGGTGGCAGACGAGGTTAGGGTGTTATCACAACGCACTCATAGCTCTACCGAAGAAATAACGGCGATGATTTCAGTATTACAAACAAGTACGCAATCAGCGGTGAAAAATATGGAAGGTTGTCATGAACTCGCCAGTGCTAGTGTGTCTGAGGCTGAAATGGCGACGCAGAGTTTTGCTGATATCACCGGAGCGATTAGAAACATTTCTGATATGGCGACCCAAATAGCGACGGCGGCTGAGCAACAAACCTCGGTAACAGAAGAAATAAATCGTAATACTATTGCTATTAATGAACTATCAACACTGTTTTTCGAAGAAGCAGAAAAAGGTATTGATGAATCTTCACAGTTGTTAGGCCAAGCAAAAAAAATGGGCACCTTAGTCAATCACTTTCAAATAGATTGATAATGGCTTAAAGAAGATCTTATCTTGATGCTTTTATAGCTCGTTTTTACATTGCTAGGACGCTATTGTAAAATCAGAGTGGTATTTTATGCTTGGTTATATTCATTATTAAGGGAAGTTTACAGGTTATGGTAATACAGGTTAAAAAAACTGTAGTGGGTTTGCTAATAGGTTTGTCATTAGCATTATTGAGCAGCCATTTAATTTATGCAAAAAGCATAGTTACTGACGAAGAAGCAATGTTGGCCTGTGTGGCCGAGGCAAGCCGCACTGCTGATGACAATGTTGCTATTGGGGTGTTAAAGCGCGAGTGTAATGAAAAAATACAGCACCCGATTAAAAAAAGGATGATCTTAGAGCGAAATGCTTCGTCTAACCCTTTTGCTATTATTCCTCATAAGCCGAATTACATGCTACCCGTCAGCTATTTTAACGCTGAAGAAACGCCCTATACTGACGTGTTACAAGGGAATCATTTTGATCACTTAGAAGCAAAATTTCAAGTGTCGATTAAATATGCCATTGCTGAAGATGTGTGGAATGACAATTTTGATCTTTATGCGGCCTTTACGTCAACCAGTTGGTGGCAATCTTATAATTCAGGAATTTCCGCCGTTTTTAGAGAAACCAATTATGAGCCTGAATTAATTCTGGCGCATAAATCCCCTTGGTCATTATTAGGGCTTGAAATATCTCACACCACACTGGCATTTTCCCATCAGTCTAATGGACAAGCCGGTACATTATCGCGCAGTTGGAATCGGCTTGTTGCCGGGTTTACTGTTGTTGATGACAACATTATTTGGAATCTTAAAGCCTGGTATCGGATTCCTGAAGATGTAAAGCTCACGGCGGATTCACCCAGTGGTGATGACAATCCTAATATTGAACATTATATGGGTTATGGTGAATTAGGCGTACTTTGGAAAATTAATGATAGCCATAATATTGATGTGTTTATGCGTAATAACTTAAAACGTGATAATAAGGGCGCGTTTCAAATAGGTTGGTCATTTCCATTATCCAAGCATTTACGCGGTTATGTTGAATACTTTAATGGCTATGGTGAAAGCCTTATTTATTATAACGAGCATGTTTCTCGTTTGGGCATTGGTGTTAAGCTAACGGATTGGTTATAACGTTATCAATAACTCAGCTACCGCTTTATCCATAACTAACTATTTAATGGCAGCGTTAAGGTAAAAATACTGCCTTTATCAATTTCACTGGTCACACTTACGGTCCCTTTGTGTGCTAAAGCAATATGCTTAACAATAGACAGCCCTAAACCGGTACCACCCAAGGCTCTACTGCGTGCTTTATCGACCCGATAAAAACGTTCAAATAACCGAGACAAATGTGCTTCGGGGATACCGCTGCCTTTATCTTCTACGCTGATCTCAATATTATTATCTTGCGTTATCACGGTTATTTTTATTTCGCTGTCGCCATTGCTGTATTTAATCGCATTACTGAGCAAGTTAATAATCGCTTGCTCTATTAAAGGAGGGCTATGCTTAAAAATAATATCGTCGGCGTTAGTTAAGCGAATACTAATGTTTCTTTTCAGTGCTTTGTCTTTACAGAGAAAAATAGCATTGCTTAAGGCAAAGGTTATCGACTCATCAGTAAAATCAATTTCATCAATTTCAGTGTCTTTTTCTATTTTTGATAAGGTTAATAAGTTCTCAATAATACCTTCTAGGCGAATGGAATGGGTATGAATAACACCAATAAAATTAGCGCGTTTATCTTGGGGTAAGTCTGGAAATTCAATTAAGGTTTCAGACAGCCCCTGAATGGCGGTAAGCGGCGTTCTAAGCTCGTGCGATACATTGGCAACAAACTCTTTACGTTGTAATTCAAATTCTTTTAATTTGGTAATATCATTAAAGACGATTAAGGTACCGCATTTGTTTTTATGAATATCAACTAAAGGTGCCGATTGGGCTAATAAAGCCTGATCGACACTATTATGAATAGTAATTTCTTGGCCTACTGGTTCATCTTGTTGTAGTGCGAATAAAATAAGTTTTCGTAATTCTGCATTTTGTATCACACGCTGTAAATTATCCCCTTCAATATTCTTCTTTGTAATTTTCAAAATATTGTAAGCTGCTTGGTTGATACGTAATACATTTTCGTTACTGTCTACGGCAATAACCCCTTCAACCATGCTAGAAAATACCGCTTCTTGCTCATTTCTTTGATTAAGGATTATTTCAATGCGTTGATTAAGTTGAATAGCAATTTCGTTAAATGCTTGGCCTAATTGTTCAGATTCAAGCGAGTCGTTGTTACTTAATTTCACCCGACTAGAAAAGTCCCCTTTAGCTAATCGTTGTGCTTGTACTTTTATTACTTCTAGTGGTCTAATTAACGCCTTAGACATCCACCAGCTCGCCAATGCGGTAAGAATAATCAGTAAAGAAAACCCTAATGCCACTTTGTAATAAATACTCCACAACGCATCTTGCAAGGTATTTAATGGCGTAGACGTTCTGATAACACCAATCATATTATCTTGGGCCATCATTGGCATAGCAAAATACATTGAATCGGTTTCTAGCGTATGGCCATAGCGAATTGACAAGCCTTTTCCATGCAATATCGCTTGTGCAATTTCAGGACGATTTTTGTGATTATCCATGCTGCTAGGATCTTTTTTACTATCGCCCACTATTTCTCCTGAGGGAAAAATAATAGTAATTCGCGTGGATGAATCATCACCGAGCTGTTGCGCTTGTTTTTGAATTTCTTGGTATCGTTGTGATTGGATCAAACGAGAAAACTCAGGGGCTAATATTTTTGCCCTTATTTCTAAATCGCCTGCTCGTTGTTGATAATAAAAGGACTTAAACGACCAAAGCGCAATCATTACAATGGCCAGTAGTGAGATAAAAGAAATAATTAAAAAGGATGGGTATAGCTTCCAAAAAAGGGTTTTACGTTTTAGGGTCATTTTATCGTCGTTCTTGAGAGTTTTTTTTGAGCGCTAAAGTGAATGGTATTATTACTGAATTTACTGATTTATCAAAGTATTTATGTGAGTCTTAATACGCTTAGTTATCGTGCTTTATTTACAGTACTAGATGTTAATGCGCTCAGTGTTATTACACAAAGGAATAGTTGAGTTATGACTTTATAAGTATTCCGTATGGATAGGTATTCAAAATTAGCATTATTTATTTGATATTTGTTATGGGAAGATGAGAATTAATAGTTAGGTTGTTTTTTAAACTCATTATAAATACTAATAAAAGGTCGAGATATGAATCAATACTCAGGTAAAACGGTTGTGGTAAGTGGCGGAGCAGAAGGTATTGGCTTTGGTATTGCGCATGCTATGGGCAAGCAAGGCATGAACGTTGTACTTGGTGATATTGATCGTAATCAACTTGAGATTGCGCGCATCAAATTAGAAAGCGAGGGCATTGCAGTGTTAACGGTTGCAATGGATGTTACCCATTTAGCACAATGGCAACACCTGGCAGAAAAAACCATTGAACGCTTTGGTAAAGTGCATATGCTGGTCAATAATGCCGGTGTTGGCAGTACACCGGGTACCGTTGAACAAACTGATGATAAAGACTGGCGCTGGGTGCTTGATGTTAATTTAATGGGCGTTATTTACGGTACCCAAACCATGGTGCCCTTGATGAAACAACATGACGATCCTAGTTGGCTCATTAACGTTGCTTCTATGGCTGGTATGATGGGCATACCTACGGCAGGCGCTTATACTGCTACCAAAGTTGCGGTTGTTGGCATGTCTGAAAGTTGGTATGCCGAATTAAAACCACATAATATTCAGGTATCGGTGCTTTGTCCGGCCTTTGTCAAAACGCGTATTAACTTATCTGGCAGAAATAAACCCGCAGCACTTAAAAGTGATAGAGAAAAAAATGCCGCCGATGCACCACTTTCTTCAATGGCGAAGCATATGCAACAAGTGATTGATAATGGTTTGGCGCCAGATGTGGTTGGCGATCGTGTGGTTGAAGCGGTGACCAATAAAGAGCTTTATATCTTTACCCATCCTAATTATCGCTCGGTAGTACAGAAACGTTTTAAAGCGATTGATGATGCGTTTGCGCGCGCTGAAACCAGTGAATTACTCGCTGAGGTACTTGATCAAGAAATAGATATGTATGCTAAGTAATCGTTTTATAAATAACCGTTAAGATTATTAATAATTTTTATTAATGTTCTTAACGGTTAGCGCACAATATATAGTAAATATAATCAAATAATTAAGGGTGAAGCATGTCTACTAATAAAGAATTTGGCGTGGTAGTTTATGGCGCTACCGGTTATACCGGCCGTTTAGTGTGTGAATATTTAAATAATCAATACGGCGTCAATGGTGAAGTGAAATGGGCCATGGCCGGACGTAGCCAAGCTAAATTAACGCAAGTTCGAGATGAAATGGGTATCCCTGATACGGTGCCGTTTATCATTGCCGATGCCGATCAACCTGAAACAGTGCAAGCGATGGTGGCAAGTACTCAAGTCGTACTAACTACGGTGGGGCCATATCAAAAGTATGGCTCTGACTTAGTTCGCCTGTGTAGTGAAACGGGCACCGATTATGTTGATTTATGTGGTGAGCCTGCGTGGATGCACGAAATGATCGCAGCCCATGGTGAAGCCGCGAAAGCTAGTGGTGCCCGTATTGTCTTTTCATGTGGCTTTGATTCAGTACCGTTTGATTTAGGTGTTTACTTTTTACAGCAACATGCGGCAGAAAAATTGTCTCAGCCACTTACTCGTGTGAAAGGCCGTGTTCGTGCAATGAAAGGGACCTTTTCGGGGGGAACGTTGGAAAGCTTTCGCTTAACCATGAAAGCAGCGGCAAAAAATCCTGAATTAATTAAGGTGCTCTCAGATCCCTTTTCATTAACTGAAAAATTTACTGGGCCAAAACAACCTTCAGGCATGAAGCCAATATTTGAACAAGCATTAAATAGTTGGTCGGCACCTTTTGTGATGGCAACAATCAATACTAAAAATATCCATCGCAGTAATTATTTATTAGCCCATCAATATGGCGATGATTTTGTTTACGATGAAATGATGTTAACAGGGCCGGGGGAGAAGGGCGAAGCAATGGCCACTATGGTTGCCGAAGATAAATCAATGGCCAATGATCCAATGCAGCCAGGTGAAGGCCCATCAAAAGAGTCGCGTGAAACCGGCTTTTACGATGTGTTATTTGTTGGCTCTAACAATAATGGTGATACCTTAATGGCCAGTGTTAAAGGCGATAAAGACCCTGGGTATGGCTCAACTTGTAAAATGATCAGCGAAAGTGCTATCTGTTTGCTGAAAAACTTAGACGCCGCTAGCGGCGGTATTTGGACTCCAGCATCAGCGATGGGTCACTTGTTAATTGATCGTTTGCAAGAAAATGCTGGATTAACGTTTCAGCTAGAAGGTTAAGTTGTAGTCTTTTAGTTATATTAGCCTTGTATTAGCCCTGCATTGTACTTATTAGAACAGTGTCACTTCATCTTCTGGTGAAGCGACACTGTGATCTTAATTTCGCGTGATATAATCGCTAGTTATTTGATATAGCGCTAATCATTGAATGTTCTATTCCTCTATTCCTCTATTCCTCTATTCCTTTAGTCAGTAAAGTACTTTTTTGATTACGGCGAAAGTAGGGGGCTACTAAGCGTCGCCAAGAAAGCGTAAATCCGGTATAGGCTAAAAAACATGCTGCCAGTGAGCCTAAGCCCGCCAGTGTTTGGCCAATAATGCCAAAATACTCACCGGTATGTAAAAATCGCACCACACCCCATGCTTGAGCACCTTTAGGCCAGTCGGTATTTCGCTTCACTCTCACTACTTCAGCGGTATCATTGTCTAAGAACAGGGCATAAGCGACGGAATAATCATTGGCAAGACTACGATCAATATAAAAGCGGGTAGTGCCTTTTTCTCGGCCAAATTCTAACCACATCGAATGCCAGTTTTCGGCGTCATTATCTATCGCGTGTTGCTTAGCAATATTGAATAGCTGTTGATAAGATTGCTTACCATCAATGAGTTCGACATATTCACGCTTCTTACGCGGCTCGGGTGCGTCCTCGCCATAGGCACTATACAGCGCATTATTGGCCCATTGAAAGTGGAAAACGGTGGCCGTAGCCGCAATAACAAATAATGGCACTATTGCCCAAACCCCAAAGACATGGTGCCAATTAAAGTGTTTGGCGTGAAGGCTTTTAAATCGCAGTTTAAACAATAAATGTGCTTTTAGCGAAGACCAACGTATCCGTCTAGGTAGCCATAAATACGCGCCAGTAATAATAAGAAATAAAAACAGTAAATTGCTGTAGGCAGTAACTGATTTTGCTATGTTTTTTTGTTGGCCTTCAAAGGCTAACCAGCGGTGTAATTCGGTAACAAAATGGAAAAACTCAACCAGCCCACTTTCGCCTGTTTGTATAATTTCACCGGAATAGGGCGAAAGTAAATAGCGATGACTCCCTGCCCACACAGGAATTGCTCGCCCTTCGTCATTAATCCATTGAATATAAACATGATTCTCATTGGGGTGCTTTTTCCGGACAAGGTTCAATACTTGATCAGTTGTTAATTTAGGCGCATCTGGTTGAGAAAGTACACGGTGCTTGGCATCATCCCATTCAACAAGTTGCGCTTCATAAGTTAACAGCACGCCGGTGGCAGACATGATGAACACGACAATGCCAATACTAATACCAACGACTAAATGCGACCAAAACAAAAACTTACGTAACATATTTTACCTTACTTAACCTGAACTCGTGACAATGAGTATAAAACGGTCTGAAATACAATTATTTATTATGAATGCATCATATAGCGATATAAATCGCGATGCTTAGCGGCTAATTAGCCTTTTTCTGCCGCATTAATCAAAGTTGATAAATAGCTCTCATATTTGCGCCAGCGTGCTTTAGCACTCTGGTATAAAGGTTGTCGCACTTGCCAGCGACTCGGTGTTTGCACGGCACGTTCACTTTTATGAAAATCTAACACCTTTGCATTCCAGTTTAAGCCGACAAAATCTAGTAAACTGCGCCCTTGTTGTTCTATATCCGCAACAGTTTCTTCGTAGTTTACTTCCCGTATTTTCAAACCACTTACGTGTGAAAAATGAGCCATTAGCCTCTGATAGCCTCGCCAATAATAAGCAATATCGTTAAGATCGGTTGACCAACTTTGTGTTTCATTAAAATTATGGGAGAAAATTGATAATCCGCAGTCTCTAATATCTCGAGTACAGTGAACTATGCGAGCATTTGGAAATGCCATAGCAACAAGGCCTAAATGCCAAAAGTTAAGTGGCTGCTTATCGACAATTTTTTTAGCGGTATCCGGTGCACGCTGCCCAGCGTCAGATAAATAATCTTGTGCTATTTCTTGCACTTGTTTTTTTGATAAATGGGCTGCAGTTTCTGGCCATGATATTTCGCCATTAGCCAGCCTGTCAGGTGTTCCTGTCGCCATATCATTTAGCACGCTCAATTCTCCTGCACCAAAACATTCAGGATGAGAGGCTAAAATTTGCTCAGTTAACGTTGTACCTGAACGAGGTAGACCAACAATAAAAACGGGTTTTTCTGATTGAACACCCCAGCCACGACGTAGTGTGAAAAAATCGGCTGAAAATGTATCAATCATTGTTTCTATACGAGTATCAAAGGCTTTTCGGTTGAAGGCGCCTGAAGCCTCTTTGCGAGCACTATTAGCGACAAGAAAAGCGTTAAATGCACCATTATAGTTTTGTTGTTGCTCATAAGCTTTACCTAAGCCATAAGCCACTAAGGCCTTTTCACGAAGATCAAGGTTTTCCAGCATCATTTTAGCTTGTTTAATCTCTTTAGAAATATCAACATACTTACTTAAGCCCAACAGGCTAGCAAGTGCATTATGCTTGTTAGGCGCACATTGAATGGCTTTTCGGTAAGCATCGGCGGCTTGCTCTGGTTTACCAATATCTTCAAATAATTGTCCTAGCCCTGAGTAACTAATATCAGAACTTGGGTCAATTTTAATCGCAAGGTTAAATTCATGTTCAGCTTCTTCAACATAGCCTAATTTTTGGTGACTTGCAGCCAACATCTGACGTGCCATTAAATGTTTTGGATCGGCCACAACAGCACGTATATAACATTGTCTAGATTCTTCAAGTTGCTGATTAGCCGCTAATAAGCTTGCTAAGCCTATCCAAGGAGCGGCAACATAAGGATTGATTTTTATAGACTGCTTAAAATCATTAAGCGCGGCGGTGACATCACCGCTGCGCTTGTTTTCATTACCACGGTCATACCAATCATTTGCTGTTATAGCATTGGTATTTACCATTTATTGTCGAGCCTCTTACATATTCCAACGGAGTGTCATAGTAATCGTTCTTGGAGCACCTAACACAGCACCGTAAGAGTACCGATTAACGCCAGACGTTCGAGTATTTTCAATATATGTCTCATCAGTTAAATTTAAGACACCTACTGAAAGGTTTATATTTTCTGTGATTGGGTAGCTAGCATTTATGTCGGCAAGGTTATAGCCATCCCAAGTTTTGCTCCATCCTTCCATATCGCCAATTCGGCGGAAACCCCCACTAACCGTTAATCCTTCTAACGGCCCTGTTTGCGTTTCATAGTTAAGATATAAGCTACCGGTTACTTCTGGATATATCGGGGCTGAAACCCCTAGCGCTTCATCTTCTGCACTTATTTCAATATCAGTGTAACCAACATTAAAAGAAAGAGTTAATGCGTCAGTTAGTTCAGTAATACTTGTAATTTCAATGCCTTGTACATCAACTTCTCCAATAGTTATGGCATAATCTGTATTGTCTGGATCGGTCACAGCAACATCTTTTCGTTTTGTTGAAAATACCGAGGCTTGGAAAGATATTCTATTATCAATCACTGAACCTTTAACACCAAACTCTATGCCATCTGATGTTTCAGCGCCTGTTGCTGAGCCATCTTCTTTTATACGATATTGAGGAACAAATGCTTGGGCAAAACTAGCATAAAGGTTTACATCTTCAGTAACCGCATATGAAGCACCAAGTCGTGTCGTTAAATCATTGTCATCATAACCAAATGTACCTCTACGGAAGTTGTCTTGCTCTAACTTATCGTAGCGAATACCAGCGGTAATAGTTAACTCATTACTTGGGCGAATTGCTGCCTCAGCAAAAATTGATTTAAGCTTTTGGTCTGTAGACTGAAAAATGTAGTAATCACCAAAATCTTCATCATCCCAGCCGTATCTTGGTTCAAACATTTCTGCCTGAGTGATTTCTTGCCAGTTACTGTTTTCACTAAATTCTCTAGTCCAATCGTTTTCTTGATGTGCAATGCCGATTGCAAAGTCTTGGTTTTGTCCCCAAAAGTTTGCTTGGTAGGCAAGTTGTGCATCAACAAATGTGGCATTCATTGAATTTCGAGCTTTACCATCATATACATAGGCGATGTTATCAGCAGTATCAGGGGTCATACCATTGGCCCCATCAGCGGTATATCCGTAAATACCACCGGTATGTTTATAGTCATTATCTGTCGTTTGCTTACTACCACGTACCGTTAATTTCAAGTTATCTAAAAACTCATGATTAAGCTCTACGTTATATAGTGTATCTTCTACGTTTGATTCTCCGTCAACATAACCA